>Ga0172380_10002625_pt1 | contig 27011 bp, 26 predicted proteins | sample Leawe162metaG_FD_119747 | JGI IMG/M metagenome (GOLD analysis project Ga0172380, IMG submission 119747) | Leachate microbial communities from a municipal landfill in Southern Ontario, Canada - Leachate well 162 metaG | ecosystem: Engineered > Solid waste > Landfill > Unclassified | place... | reverse complement strand
CAGAAACTAAAACTAAACAAAGAAAGTTTTCCCTTCCCAATTTCAAATTTCCAGATGGAAATGATTTACAAAATGCAACAGGAGCAATTGCTTGGTACTCTGGAAAAATTGGAAACCAAACAGTTTGGTATGTCGTGAAGTATCCTTATAAACAAACATCGGATGTAGTACGTATAATTGGAAATCTTCCAGAGGGAGTTGCAGATGTTAAAAAAGGAAAGGGTGCTGCAATACGTAGTATACAAACTATAACCGGAACCCCTCCTAAAAAATTGATGGTTGATCTAGGTATACAAGATATAAACATCAAATACCCTATGGGAAAAGGTTCTCCCGGCACAATATTGTTTACCGCTGATCCTCATCAAATTACTAAAGGGGATATTACTATAAGAAAAGGGTCAGTCAAATCAATCCGGATGCATAATACGCAATCAGGATTGAAGTCGATCAAATAGGCTTTCTGCCTGTAGGAAATGAATTATGCCGTGCGGAAAAAAGAAAAAAGGAACAGTAAAATCACGTTCTGCCGCTGCTAGGAAAGCATGGAGGACTCGCAAGAAACGATACGGGAAAGATGGCACCAAAGGATAAATTCAAGGGCTCTCTTGAGTTCAATTCTCAGGAGAGCTAAAAGAAAACGAAATGAAATGGCCTACGATAGTCATATTCTCAGTTATCACGTACTATGTCTGCTTGGCAATTTGCAACATAGCATTTTCAGATGGTGATTCTTCTGGAGATGACTTAGGATTCATACTGATAGCGATTCTTCCGGTAGTCGCAGCAATAGGGTATCTGACTTATGTAATAAAGAAGTGACATGAAAAACATAATCTTGCTTTCAATACTGATAATTCTGCTTTCTTCTTTTCTGTTTGTTCCTACGGCCAATGCTGCAATAGCTGATCCTGATATCAAGTTCGAAGTCACCGGAGTCAATGCGTACAGAAACGCAGTAGAGCTAGGCGATCAACTATACATTATATATTACAATATTGATTACACTGTTAATCCCACAGAAGGAACTACAGAGGAAACTTACATTTGCCGCCTGATGAATGGCGCGGCAGAAATAGCTTCTTCTGTTCCCTACGCCGGGGGATTTTCTGACGGATATTCCGAAGGTGTAATTTCTATCTATGTGTCATCGGCAGATGTTGTTACCAACGCACTCACATGGCCTTATACAGCTGCTCCTGCTTGGACTCCTATAATTTCCCTAGAAGGCAATCCGTTACAAAGCTGGTCTTCGACTCCTCCTCCTAGCAAAACAGTCAACGGAGCGTCATTTGTTGATTGGTTTGATGATTCTACGGTGGAAGCCACACAGGAAGCTCTGGGAGCCAGAATACGGTATATCGCAGGGAAAATAGAGGATGTTTGGGGATTTGCTTTACTGGAGTCTATCGGTGGAGTGAATAAGCTGACTGATGCAGGTGAAGCTTATTTCACTTCTGCAATTCCGAATCTCCGAATCATGTGTCCTAACCTATTCTCCAATGTGATGTTAACTCCTGATTTCAGTGAAGAATTGAGAATAAATGATCTGTATACTCCTTCTAATGCCAGCCTGAATGTATTTGGAGTCAACTGGTATGCTCAAACATTTGTAGCCTCAGAGTCTTATCCCCTTATCGGAATTCAACTCAATGCGCTCAGGCTGGGTACTCCCGGTAATATAACGATTGCCATACGAGATACGGCGGTCGGTGGAGAACCTACAGGTGCCGACCTTACTTCATCTACGGTATCTGCTAATGCCTATGAGACATGGACTTCTGGGAATTGGGAATCGGTCTATTGGACTGCTGATTACGATCTGACTAAAGGAACGCGATATGCCATTGTAGTTAGAGTCACAGCAGGAGACGCAGCTAATTATGTCGGATGGAGAGATTTTGTCACCGGAGCTTATACTTCTGGTGCTGCATGGTCTTCCGGAGACAGTGGGGCAACGTGGGCTGCTGTGGCAAATACTGACTTTGCCTTTGTGTGCAATGGATTTCAGGCCAAATCATCTAGCTACCTAGATAAAATGCGGAATAGATTATTGGGAACTCCATTTGATATGACGAATCTGGGAAATGCTCTAGGAATTTCTAGAATGTGGATTTCAACTATTATCTGGTTAGCAGCGAGTTTTGCTCTGGGATATTTTGTTTGCAAAGGTTCGGTATCTTTCAAGCCGATGCTGATGGTCATTTTCTTGATGCTGGCTCCCGGTGCATATATGGGATTTATAGAACCTCTGATAGCCATTGGAATGGGATTTTTACTAGGAATAGGTGGAATATATGTTTTTGCATACAAGCCTACTCAGTAAATTATTTGTAATTCTGTTCATTGTTGGAATTCTGACTTCAATGGCTATTTTGCCGTCTGAAGCTCTAACTGGCTATAGCTATTCTTCCAACATACTTATTTCCAATTCCACAGGCACAGCTTACACTTCCCGCATAAAGTTTCAAGTCCCTGCTCTTAATCTGGTGACCGGAAATTATATCCAATCCGATGGAGAGGATGCAAGAATAACAGATTCTTCCGGTATTGAGGAATCATCGTTAGTCAAAAACTTAACCAGTAATACAGCTTACTGGACTACAGATATTATCAGTATCCCTGCTCACGGAGATGTAAACAGGACTCTCTGGACTGGAAACACAACTGCAACTAAAGACCAATCGTGGATAGGAAGTGATGGAGATACTAACACTATTGCAGATGCCGCAGACCTCGATATTACAACCAATCTAACGCTGAAAACAGACATTTATGTTCCTAGTCTTCCTGCTACCGAAAAGAAAATAATCAGTAAAGATGGAGCTTATGAATTAGCAGTAGATAATACTAATTTCATTTTCAAGACATGGTTGAACGCAACGTCTGTAGAATATCTTAGACCTAATGGAGCAGGAGATTCTACACAATTATCTCCTTCGGTAGGAACAAACTGGCAGACAGTAGACGAAGACCCTGTTTCAGATGCTGATTACAACCAAACTGTTACAGACGGTGCAGAAACTGATTATTATAATCTGGGAGCAACTGCCTTAACTGCTAGTGATCAAATAGTTTCCGTTACAGCTTACCATAGATCAGCAGGATCAATTGCTGGTGCTTGCCATGCTACTCCTCTTTTAAGATTGGCAGGGGTAACTACAACAGGAGCAACCGTACACGTAGGAGATTATGCATTTGCATACAATTTATATGGTGAGGTTTTGGATAGACCGGGAGGAGGAAGCTGGACTATTGCAGACTTGAATAGCTTGCAAGTAGGAATAACGCTACAGGATGATCCGGGTCTTGCCACTAGAATTAGCCAAGAATATGTTGGAGTAACATACAGAACTCCTAGGCTATCTCAAATAGCAGCAACTACAGGAGCATGGAAAACTATTATATGCATGTACGATGGAGACGATCAAGTAATAACTGATGGAGCCCTTATAGACACTGACGATGTAACAGATGGAGCATTGGCAACAAATTCTAACAATATAAGTGTAGCAATAGTAACAGCAAAATTCGATAGTCTCAAAATAGGGGACACCAGTATAATAGCACCTGTTTGGAAAGCTAATTTCGAATTTGAACCAGACGAAATCTCTGCTACGACAATAAACGATCTGTCTGCTGGAGGACTGAATGACATAACATATTCTCTAGGTGCGAATCCTGCTGGAATTACTGTAACTCTGGGAAGTCTGACATCGACTGACGAAACAACAACAATAGAAGGAGAAGCATTAATTGAAGCTGGAGCGTTGGGAGAATTGAACAGCCCCGGTAATACTACAGGCGATCCGGAGAACGTAGGACCGGGAACAGACTTTGACACGTTTGTAAATGTTATTCCTGACACTACAGATACTCCTGCTTACATGGTTTGGGTCTGGCTTTATGTGTTCTGTATGCTCATTACTGTTGCTATAACTCTACGGTATTCAGGAGGACATTTCTTCATTGGTGGAATAGCGGCTCTTTTTATTACAGGAGCATTCGTTGCTATGGGCTCAGGTAATGGCAATTCTATCATCCCGTGGTGGTTTTTGTTATTAGATGGAATAGGAATTGTTGGACTATTGGCAATGGAAAAGAATTCTGTTCCTTAGAGGAAATTATGAATAAATTAACAATATCATTCGCTCTGGCCTTTTTCCTATGTGTGCTGTTGTCTGCCGTTGCAGAGGGTGCAGGAAGCATGAACGTGACCAAGCTCAATGCGGCTTTAACCGATGTAGCAACTACAGTCACGGTAGCCTCAACTGAAGGGTGGCTAGATTCTGACACATTTACAGTAGATAATGAAACGATAAAATACAACGGCAAGACATCGACTACATTTGTCAATTGCACAAGAGGCTACGATGATTCTACAGCAGCATCTCATGCACTATATTCCAAATGCTATTCGTCAGACTCAGGCGTACTTAATTCTGCTTTGGGATTTAACGTAGCTTCTACAGGATCAACCGTAGGAGCCCTGTCAATTCCAATTTTTGCTTACAGGTTCTGCACAACTTCTATTCCTCATATGGTGACTTGGGATTTCAATTGGATGAAAGAAGGCAGTCTGCAATACATCAGAGCTTTCTTTATGATCATCTCAATCGGATTTGTGTTGACTATGTCTTGGACAATTATGTCTGCTCTGGGTGGAGTAGCACAGAGTATTTTGAAACTGTAAAATAAGTAGCTTTAATAGCTTTAGATCGGTTATAATAGAAGGTAAGAGCAATGAGCAAACTTCGCAACTACATTCAGACCGGACAAATGCCAACGGAATTGGGACATAGCCCTTCGGTTCATGGAATGTATTACTACGTCAAGGGAAGACTCCCAAACGGGCAAGAAACGCTCTATGGTCCTGAACCAGACCCGAAAGCTGCTGATGCTTTGGGATTCCAGAGGTGCGATGGGAATTACGAAGTGATTCCACTCAGGACAGCCAGCCTAGCAATGGCAACCCAAATGCTTAAAGGCAGACGATGGAAAAACAAAGATGTTTCTAACGAAAGGGTTATGGAAAAAGTCAGACACAAAGGGAAAGGAACTTAATATGACTATTGCCCTTTCAAGAAATAATAATAAATTCCTAATTCGATATTTCGAAATAATAGGAATTGTTGTAATTTTTCTCTGCCTAGGGACAATGGCATACAGCTTTTGCCAAGGTGGAGCAGCCTCTTGGAAATTGATAAATAATTCCGGAACTGTTGCTGATTCTAATTTGGTCTTGGAAAGAGATGGAGTCAATGGAAACAAAGACATATCTATGGAGGGAGAATTCCCCGCTGCTCCTGTTCCTGCTCCCACTTCTCCTGACTCAGGTATAAATACTGTATTTGGATTGTGGGTATTTCTTACTCTTCTAATCGGAATAGGAATAATAATCAGCATTTTGTATATGCTCAACAACGACGAGCTTGGGCTAGAACCATTGGTAGCAATTATTATCATGATTGTTACTGAAGTAGTAATTACATTTTTCCTAAGTTCTATTTGGTAAGGAGGAATTATAACATGAAAAGAATCCTGATCCTGAGTACAATCCTGCTGACAATTTTAACTGGACTGTTCATTGGACCAAATGTAGACTTTGGAAACGACAATCCGGTATCTCAATTTGTTGATGCTATCACTATCGGTCCTGATACTGCTGAAGCAGCAGGAGTAGCCGATTATACCTGCGACGGAACAAATGATAATGTCCAGTTCCAACTGGCTATGAATACTTTACCTGCTAGCGGTGGAAAGCTTACTGTTCTTGCAGGGACTTATAGCTTTTCTGCAACTGTAACCAGAGCTATAGATAATATTTCCATAGAAGGAATGGGACTTTCTTCTTACTTCACTTATAATGCTGCTGATCCTATTTTTACGGCAGGTGGAAATAATTGGAGTTTTTCTAACCTCAAGACGGACGCAGGTGGTATAAACGTTGGAATTACTACTGGCTGGTGCATGGGAAATGTCACACTTGGTTCTGTTGTGTATGGTCTTAGAACTTCTGCAAGTGAAAATATAGTAGACAATGGAAGGGATTTAGGAGATGCGACAACTCCGATGGTTGCCAAAGTCTATGCCTCAGGCCTAGCCGCAGGATTGAAACCAGCAGCCACGGATGCAACTAATCTAGTATGGCTCTGCGATGGAACTGATGATAATGTACAGATACAGGCAGCCATAGACGCTGTTACAACTGCCCGTGGTATTGTCCAGTTAGTGGGAGCCAGTTTCACGATTGGAGCCACTGTAGTCCTCAAAGAGGGTGTCTGGCTTAGGGGGCAGGGATTCTATACTGTTCTTACCGCTAAGACAAATCTGAATGCAGATGTATTAAGTGGGCCGGGAACAGTCATCTATCACTGTCAGGTATCCGACCTGACTATCAACGGGGAAGACGATCATCAGGACGGGGCTGGCCCATATGCCGGCATAGACATATCTGGAATGTCTGTGATACTTGATAATGTCGAATGCGATGATATCAAGGGCTATGGCTTTTATGGTGACGGGTCCAGTGTTGCTGTCAGCGGCAGGATCACAAACTGTACGGCAGTCAGGAATACTATACATGGTATTTATCTGTATTCAGCTTATGCAGTCAGGATATTCGGTGGTTATTATGGGGCAGCATCGGGAAACAATAACTCTGGCTGTGGAATTAAACTCCTTGATTGCGGGGAGTTGACTATTGACGGGGTAGTATTTGATTGTAACGGGCTTGTTGGCGGTGCCGATGGCAGGGGTATCTATATCTATGGCGGTAAAGGGGTAAGTGTTATCAACTGCCCGTACATTGGATATTCCTACAACTATGGAATTGAGGTAGCTGGGGCCTGCGATGGTTTTGTGGTGTCAAACAATATAGTTGTGTCTAACGTGGTATCTACTGCTGGTTTGGCAGGAATCATGGTGAATGACACGGCAACCAACGGCATCATTGCAAACAATCGGTCATGGAACGAAGCAGGGGCCTTAACACAGGACTACGGAATCAAGATTGGGAACAGCGTAACTTATGTACTTGTTTGTGGCAATGATGTCAGAAATAATGTCTCTGGCGGCATTTCTCAAGGAACATCTACCACCCTGACGATATATGGCAATGTTGGTTATGTTGCCCCTGGGGAAATAAGGGTATTTACTAAGGCAATCACTGCTGGCGCACAGAATACGGTCACCTCGCTACAGAACACTTGCGGCAGTAACCTCCTGGTTACTGAGGTTATTGTGAATCTTACGGTGGCAGCATCGGCCAGCAATCCCACGTATGACTGTGGCATGGATGATGACGGTGCAGGGGCACCGGGAGCCAATGATTTCTTTGAGGCCATACCGGATACGGTGGGGGTCTACTCATCTGTCCATACGGCTACCTATGGCAAGCAGACCGTGCCTGTCAGTTGGCCCACATCTGGCAATGATTGGGTCAACTTCATTATTACCGATGCGGCAGGTGCAGACACAGCGGGGACTATCTACATCAAAGCGATAGGGGCATAACAGGAGGCTAACGATGGAAGACTTAAAACCATAAATAAAATCAATACATATGTCAAATATAGCCTTTCTTGGCTTAGGAGGAATAATGAATAGGGAGAAAAATAAGTGAGTACAACAACGGTAGCTTGGGTAATGGTCTTGTCTGTGATCCTGTTCTGTGCATTCGCAACAATAATTGGACTTCTGGTCTATCATGTTCGCTTACAGAAATTCAGCAAAGATTATATATGGATAGAATTCTTTACAAAGAAGGGAACAGTAGAAGAAGATTTCTATCCCGAATCTCACGGAGAGATCAAGGGACCGGGAATACAAACTGCTGACGGAAAACATGAAGGAAATGAACGATACTATCTTAATATTACAGCAGAAGAAGCAGATAAAAGAAGAAGAGGAGAATCTTATATTCCCTCTTATGAAGACTGTTCTAATGCTCATTACCCACCTAGAGGGTTCCTGTCGCATTTTGGCGTTCAGATGCGTAAAGCGGTTTTCGAACAGGGGAATCCTGAAAGCCTATTGCGTCAACTCAAGCGGGCAAGGGCAGAAGGTGGGCTCAAAGAGGGCATGGTCTTTGTTGGAACAAGCAAAATCATTGGGATGCGTATCGACGAACATGCTGGCGAGATTGCGATGGTTGCAGCTAAGGATATTCACGATCTACAGGACAAGCTCAAAAAGGCAATCAATCCAGTGGTTCTCTATATAGTCCTAGCATTGCTGGTTGTTTTGTGTAGTTGCACGACTTACTTTTCATACAAGGCAATGAACAACACAGGTGGAATTTCAGACGGAATAGAGAAACTGGAAAAGGCTATGGGGATAGGGGAAAATTAAGATGGCACGAAAAGAAGTCACCAGAGGAACTACCGAAGCTGAAGAGAGATCGGAAGAAGACAAAGAGCAAGCCAAATTAAGGCTAATCAATATCATTGGAGACACTTCCGACGCTCGTATGCCCGAACTGACTGTCATTCCCAGAATGCAGGTACTTCCGTTAAGCCTTGAAATGATGTGGAATGAAGCAATGGACCCGAAGCGTGAACCGGGAACCCTGTTCAAAATATGGATCGATAAGTATCTGAGGTTAATGCGTTCCGTAGGTGGACAACATTTGATTAGACTCTCGATGTTGGCTGAATCTGAACTGGCAGAAGAAGAGGAAAATAATAAGCTCGATTCTTGGGAAGACTAATGGAAACCGACACTTTTACACCAATGCCTCACTTGATGCAAGAAATTGAGACTTCAAGGCTGGCAAACCAGCTTGGATTTACTGACGATCAGCTTTACGATGACTCGCCAGAATCTGACGATATGTACGGAATTCAACTCAATGAAGGGTTGACCAACAAAGAAATCAAGGATGCAATGAGTCTCACACGAATGATGAGGGGCGTTATGATCGTGACTGGTCCTCCCGGTTCAGGAAAAGATTTATTTGCTAATACTCTTGCGTGGAAGATCAAGAGATACTTCAAAGGCCGAAGAGTATTGAGAGATGATAAGCCCCGTAGGAATTTTGGAGCATATATTCCTATCAATGAGGAAATTCTCTCTACTGAATTCGTGAGGATAGGTGGAGCTACAGCAGGAATCCTTGCCAAAAGTACCAGAAAGAAAGCCGAAGAGAAATTGAAAGAGAGCGAGGAGATAGCTTCTGAATGGGCTAACGGCTCTGGGAAGGAATTACTTACAGGAGGAGTCCTTTATTTGACAGAATTCAAGAGATACTTCCACAATCGAAGATCGGGGAATCCAATGGGTATTCTATTAGGACATATTGTTTCCATGTGGAGACACTTTGATCTTCTGATTATCGGAACAACTCCAAAGAAGCGAGAGATTGATGCTATCTCTCTTCTTCCTTATGTTACCCATGAAGTTCGGTGTGATTGGATGGCGAGTCGAGAGGGAACCACAAGAGCAAGGGTAAATTTTGTGCGCTACGTAGGAACTTCCGGTTGTCTGGAGATGAGTGGAAAACCGTTGGTTAGATTCGTCAACGGAATCAAGCCTATTCCTGCGTTAAACGGAGATGGGTACTTTTCACTCTACAATTCCAAGAACAGAGAATGGAGATGAAAATTTTATGAACATGAAAGAATTGAAACTCAGCAAAATACAGAAAAGATGTTTAATTAAACTTATTAAAAAAGGAGATTGGACGTCTGCTTACGAATTAGGATAAACTATTGGAACTCTTAATTCTTTAGAAAATAGAAATTTAGTCAAATCTGAAAGAGGATTAGGGTCTGTTGCTTTTCCGGCAAACTCAGTAAAATGGAAAAGCAGAGTTCATTTCAAGAAAGATTAGAAATACAATATAAAAAGAAGATGAAACATGGAAACGCTCTTGATGCTTTGTGCAATAGGATTTATCTTCTTCTGTATTTTCAAAGTAATTAAGGACGGTATAGGAAAATGAGTAATGTATTCGGAATGGACTTCCACAAGAAACCAGAAAATGTACGATCTATTTACCAGATCACTCCACTTGGCAAGCGACGAGTAGAAGACGGAGAGGTCAATAATACCCGAATGCAAATTCTGGCGCATATTTCAGACAATGGACCTTCTTCGGCTACTGAGATCAGCGAAGAGACAAGAATTCCTCTGTCAAAGGTCAAGATCATGCTTCGAAGAATGTCTCCTCATTTCGTGAGTAAAGTAGGGAGAGAAATGGAATAAATGAAAAAATATTTAATTGTGATTTTCTTAATATTGGCATTTCTAACTTTCCCCAATGTAATTGCACAATCGGGATTGGCAGAAGAAGAAAATAATGATGACAATTTGGACAATATAAACAATACACTTGTTATTAATAAAAGTACTACAATAACACAGGAAATGATATTCGGACCATTGGCCGATCCGGAGAAACCATTAGAAGAACCCGCTATTGTATTTGAGCCAATAACTAAAATAGTATGCTCTTCAGTAGAAAAGAGTACTCTAACCATAGATAAAGGGGTAGACACTTCAAAGGTATCCATACTAATAGAAAATGGCAGTTGGGATTTAGGGTCATCATTAAATATCGCAGGGTTGAACATAGAAAGTGATTTCAACTCAAGAGGAAACAGCATATCCTCAAGCAACATATTCATTGGAACTGAGTACAACAGTAAAGATTCATACACAGTAGATTTATCCAATTCTATAATTTCTTCTCCGTGGTTTTGTGTCTACAGAGGACAATCAAATATTAACCTGATAACTACTAATACTACTATTAACTCTCAATATTTTTTTGGTGGAGGTAAAACTTACTCTACTGTAATATTAAACGGAACAGGCAGTTGCAATCTGGAAGATGATAATTTTATTACTACTCTAAGGGTGAATTCAAATATCCCTTGCTATATTCGTGGAACAAATAAAGTAATAAATATGGAGAAATTACCTTTTACATCTTTTAAGGTAGCCAATACAGGAAAGCCTATTCTAGTTAGTTCAAGAGAATCTGAAGCAGACAAAGCATTACCTGATTATGCAAAATCTTGCTTAGTGGCTGAAAGCGTGAAGTAATGAAGATAAAATTACTCATAATTGCTTTAGTTCTTCTCTGTGTAATTGTTCCTCAACTATTTTCTGACGATTCCGCTTATGCTGATTCTGTTGATTTGCATTGGATTGGAGGAACTGGAAACTGGACAGACACGGCACATTGGGCAACTGTCTACACTACTGGAACAGCTTCATTTGTTAATGGAGATGCTACAGTTGAAGGTGCAGGAGGATGTAACTGGGTAGGAAAGACAGGCTATATTAGAGTTGCTTCAACAGGAACTTGGTATACAATAGGTTCCATTACTGACGCTGATACCTTGGAATTAACTGGTAACTTTGCTGAGGCTGACACTGGAGCAGTAGCTTATGTTATTGCTACCACAGGTCATGCTGCACCTACAAGTAGTAATAATGTCTATTTTAATGTAGGTTCTTTTACTGGTGCAGGTCAAATAGTTACGGTAAATGCTACTGCCTATTGCAAGGCAATGGACTGGACAGGTGCGATTAATAACCCAACATTAACATCTGCTGTTGGAGTAGAACTACGATTTTATGGTAATTTAACAATCATTTCTGCAATGTCAATTACTGGATTCGCAGGCACAGGGGCAAGTATATCAGCTTATGCCTCTTGTACCATAACAACTAACAATAATGCAGACCTGAAATACTTCATATTTACCAATGCATCTTCATGTACTGTTGTTGGTAACTGGAATACATCCTTTGCACTGTATATAGGAGGAGGCACACACGTACTTGCTGGCATCACGGTAACGGCTCCTTATGTATCCTTTGGTAGTTCTGCCGCTAAGACCGTAGATATAACTGGCTCTACATTTAACCTTAGCTCAGGCAGTCTTTCTTATGGTTGGAATTATAGTGGTTCCAACATGAGTCTTACTTCTACAGGCAGTACTATAAATATTGCAGGCACAGGTGGATTCGTAGGTGGAGGGTTAAGTTATAACGATGTCAATCTTAATGGCACAGCACATTCTGTTACAGGTTCAAACACCTTTGTTAATCTTACTCGTACAGGAACGGCTACAAAGACCGACTCAGTGAGTTTCGATGCGCACACAACTACTATTACCGGAACTCTAACTCTGAATGGTAACTCGTCAATTAACCGTCTATTGGTGCAATCATCGTCCTTGGGTGTTCACAAACATCTAACGGCTGCCAATGTGTCTGTATCCAATGCTGACTTCATGGACATTACAGGAGACGGAGCAGGTAATTGGGACTTGTCAGCAATTGCAGGATTAAGTGGAGACGCTCAAGGAAACTCAGGAATTACTTTTACTGCTCCTGCGGCTCAAACTTCTTCCAAGGCTAGTACATGGTCCGATGCCACGATGTGGACCAGTAGAGTGCCATTGCCTCAAGATGATGTTACCTGTTCACATAATGTCACAATAAATATGCCTAGAATCGGTAAGTCAATCACATTTACAGGAACTCCAATTGTTACAAAATCTATTAGTATAAATATATATGGTTCTCTGACAATGCCTGCTGGAATGAATTATGTAAATGCAGCCTATACAGAAACATTTAGAGGAAGAGGTTCTTATGAACTGAATACAGATTCTGTAAGTTTACGGCAAATTTTATTATATAATCCAACGGGAACATATACATTATTATCTAACTTAAGTGTGGCAACAAACACATCTATTATTGGATATGGATTTGATACGGGCGGTTTTACAGTTGCATTTAATCTGGTTCAAATATTGGCTACTGCAAATATAAATTTAAGAAATAGTACCGTAAGCATTTCCGGATATACTGCTGGTTATGGTTGGGACGTACAAAGTGATAGTGCTACAGTTGATGCTGACACTTCTACAATTGTTTTTACCAATATCACAGCTAATCCTGTAAGTTTTATAGGGGCAAGTAAAATTTACAATAGCGTTACTGTACAAGGTGCAGGAAATTATGCTTTGACCATTACGGGTAACAACACTTTTAACACATTTACAGTAGACACTTCTGCTGCTGCAAAAACGATTACAGGAACAGCAGGTAGCATACAGACGGTAACTTCTTTTACCCACACAGGAAACAATACCCTAACAATGAATTCCACGGGAGCAGCATGGACATTAACTAAATCAGGCGGTGGAACAAATGCAGTAGATTATATTGACCTTTCAAATAATACTGGACTTCCTGTAAGCACTTGGTATTATGGAACACATAATACAATAGGTGCAAATGTAACAAACTGGAACGCTGCTTCCTCTCCAACTGTAACTACTTCTGCTGTAACTTCAGTCGAATCTACTACTGCAACGGGAAATGGTAATGTTAATTCTACAGGAGGGGATAATCCTACAGTAACAGTCTATTGGGGAGATAATGATGGTGGAATAATTCCGGGCAATTGGGATAATAATTCTGCTCCTACAAACCCCGCACAACCACAAGGAGTAGCAGCATTCACTAAATCCTTGGCATCTCTACCTACAGGAAAAGTTCTATATTTTTCTGCTGTAGGAACTAACATGGTAGGATCAGGATGGGGAACAACTCAGACATTCTTAACTAAGCCAGCAGAACCGACAGATGTTGCTGCATCTGATGGCACTTTTACAGATAAGGTTAGAATAACATGGACTAAATCATTTGGAGCTACTGATTACCATATATGGAGAGATGCAGTAGATTTAGGCTCATTTGGAGATGTTGATTTAGGAGATGATACAGGTGCATCAGCGGGAACTATTACTCCGGGGACAGCAACGGCTACAGACGGAACTTCAACTGCGCATGTAACACTATCTATTGCTGGAGAAAGTACGTCTAATGGTACTATTTATACTTATAAGGTAATATCTTCTAATTCAACAGGAAATAGTATTGATTCTGCAACGGATACAGGATATAGAGGGATAGGAGCATTAACTTATCAGTGGTACAGAAGTGCAGGAATTCCAGATGCATCTTTCGGAATTATAGCAGGAGCTAATACTTCTCCTTACAATGACAATACTGCCCCTCCTCCAACTATTACAGTAGGGGCTACAGATGCAAGCCAAAGTACATATCCCGATAAAGTAGTATGCGAAGAATTAGGAGATATGGCAAATAATGGAGGCACAAGATACTTCTATTGTGTGTTGTCTGCCACAGGTGCTATTTCTCAGGATACAACACATGACAATGGTTACATTGGTATAGGAGCATTAACTTACCAATGGCAAAGAAGTGCTGGAGATTCAGATGCCTTATACTCTGACCTTGTAGGAGGAACAACTGATCCTTATTCTGACATGTCCCCTGCTATGGCAGGAGCAAGATTTTACAGATGTATAATTGATGCTACCGGGGCAGTCCAAGTCATTTCATCTGGAGTTAGAGGATGGATAACAGGCGCAGTTGTAGTTCTCCCTGATCCACCAACAGATTTTACAATTATCCAAACTGGAGCAGACACAGCTACCATAACATGGACTAAAGGTGCATATGCTGCAACAACTATAATTAGAGGAAAAGATAACGGTAAACCTGCGAGCATAACTGATGGATATGAAATTTATAACGGACCATTGGCAACTGTAAATCTAACAGGATTAAATTTTGATACCAATAGGTATTACTATAGAGCGTGGTCCCATAATGCAATAGGATATTCTACTTTATATACAGAAGAAGACATAGGGGGTACTACAATGCAAATAATACTATTGGGAATTTTAATACTGTTCGGATTAGCTTGCACAATAGCTGGATATGCTTTAAGAATCAAGGTCATTGGAATAATGGGAATAGGAGCATGGGTTGCCTCTGGAGCATATTCATATACTTTAAGCTCTTCCACTTGGGATGTATATTATGGCTTGTTCTTTCTTATGTTAGGAATAGCCATGTCTGACGCGATTGGATTCATGCTGCTGAAGGACAAACCCGAAAACGAAAGGAATAAGATTTATCTCCAGAGAGAAGGGAAGCCGAAACGGGAAAGAGTGCAAGACGAAGACCTTTGGGAAACAGAAAAATCTGACGGAAAAGATCAATATCAATTTTATAGAGAGCAAATGGATTCAATGAGAACCAAGCCCATAGGAAACAGGAGAAGACTCAAGAGAATCAGAGAATCCAGAAGAATAGATAGGACTGGAAGAATATAAATTATTGATTAATGGTGTAAGATAGTGTATAATGTAGCAAAATAAACGCTACAGGTGAACTATGAAAGTTAAATTCGAAAACGGAAGATTCATAGCTATATCGACCTACGAAGAAAAGGACATTCCTAAGAATGCTGGATTTCGATGGGATTCCATTGGCAAGTATTGGTACACTACGGATTCTGCAACGGCCAAGAAACTGGCCGAATTCTCCGATGATACGGCAAAAGAGCAATTCAATGCTGCTTCCAAACCTCCTGAAAAGGTCAAGATCATATTCAGAAATAATCAATTCGTCGCTATCTGTTCTTATGAACAGAGAGAAATTCCAAAAGCCGCAGGATTTCGGTGGGAATCTGTTGGCAAATACTGGTATACCACAGACACCAGCAAAGCGGCAAAACTGATCGACTTTGCAGATGAAGAGGTAAAGAAAAGGTTAGCCATCAGAACTGAGGCTATTGAAGCTTCTAAGGCTACCGATACTACCCTCGATATTCCTGCTCCAGCAGGATTACAATACAGGCCATTCCAGAAGGCCGGGATTGTCTATGCCATGAATCGTCCCAATGCTCTAATTGCCGATGAAATGGGGCTTGGAAAAACCATACAAGCAATTGGGATCATAAATGCCAGCAGGATCAAGGGCAAAGTCTTGGTTGTATGTCCTGCTTCCTTGAAAATCAACTGGAAACGAGAAATGGATAAATGGCTAGTAGATAAACGATCCGTAGAAATTGCCAACGGAAAAGAGTTTCCAGACGCAGATATAGTCATTGTCAATTATGATATCCTGAAAAAGTATCACGATGAATTGAGACAACACGAATTTGATTTACTAGTTTGCGACGAATCTCATTACCTCAAAAACTCCAAAACTCAGAGAACCAGCGAAGTGCTAGGCAAATGGGACAAGGACGAATCCAAGATCACCAGTCCAATCAATGCCAAGCGCAAAGTGTTCTTGACCGGAACTCCCATCCTCAACCGTCCAAATGAACTCTGGCCTCTTGTTTCTGCTCTGGGATTATTCAAGAGTTGGAAATATTATCATACCCGATACTGTGACGGCAAAGAAACTAGATACGGATGGGATGTTTCTGGAGCTTCGAACCTTGGAGAACTTCAGGAAAAGCTCAGAGAGTCAATCATGGTGCGGCGGCTCAAGAAAGACGTACTAAAAGAACTTCCTGCCAAACAGCGTCAAATACTGGAAATTCCCAATACTAGAGAAACCACCAGACTTATCAATCAAGGAAGAATACTAGCAGAAAAAAACAATCAGAAAATAATAAATCTCCAGATTGCCGTTGAGCTTTCCAAAGCCTCAGACAATCCGGAAGATTATAAGGAAGCCGTCAAAAGACTTGGAGAGGCTTCCAAATTTGCATTTGATGAAATGGCACAAGTCAGGCATGATACCGCCGTAGCCAAGATTCCCAGTATCGTAGAACACGTCCATAACTGTCTGGAAGAAGACGAAGATCAAAAGATCATATTGTTTGCTCATCATCATGATGTAATCAATGGCCTCAAGGAATCTCTGGGAGAAAAGGCTGTAGTATTGACTGGAGAAACAAAAGAAGCGGATAGACAAGCGGCTGTAGACAAGTTTCAAACTGATCCTAACTGTAAAGTGTTTATTGGATCAATCGGTGCTGCTGGAGTAGGAATTACACTGACCGCTTCCAACCATGTTATTTTTGCAGAAGAAGCTTGGACTCCTGCTGCTATCTCTCAGGCAGAAGATCGAGCGCACAGAATAGGACAGGAAAATTCAGTATTGGTTCAACATCTAATCCTAGAGGATTCGATGGATGTTCCAATGGTTCAACAACTTCTGGAAAAGCAAGAAATCATTGATAAGGCTCTTGATGATCCTGTTGCTAAATTTATCGTGCCGACAATAATTGAAAAGCCTTCTACTCATAGCCATTCCAGAGAGATGATAAGAACAGAATTGAAAACATCTCCGATATCGAAAGAAGAGATTGCCATTATCCACCAGAAATTGAAAATACTATCAGCCGCTTGCGATGGAGCCTATTCCAGAGACAATGTAGGATTCAACAAGATCGATACCGGAGTGGGAAAGATGTTAGCCGCTCAGGACAATCTTACTGAAGCTCAGGCGTGGCTAGGAAAAAGGATCGTTGCCAAGTATCATAGACAATTGGCCTCTATAGATGATACTTTGCCTGTTTCAAATGATATACAGAAAAGAGAAACACCAAGGGAAAAAAGAAAATATGCCAAGAAATTAGTTACTCCCAATGAGCCAAAATTAATATCAATAAGGTAGGAATATGACTTCAATCTCTGTAATTCTGAATAAGGAGCAAAGATCAATCTGGATCGGAACCAGAGAATTTTATTCCTTCTGTATTGGACTTGGCTTGATACTATTCGCAATTCACAATCCTTATCTAACCCCAATGGCTAAAGACAATACCCCTATTCTATTTTTTCCTCAGTTCGGAGTCCTGATTATTGGCCTCGCGTCTATGCTCCTATTTTCCAACGAAAAGGCAAAGTTAGACTTTGGCCCGAAGTGGCTCTATATTCCGATGCTGATTATCGTCGCTTCCGGACTTTTACGGATCATCGTAGAGCCATCAATGCATGTTCTAATCGGTGGACTATGGCTGGTAATCATGTTCACCTTGTATCTGGCCGCAAGAGCTTTGAAAGAAGATATATTCTGGGTATTCGCACCCTTTGTTATTATCGAGTCCATATCCTGTGTTATCTATGCCATTGTTACCGGGGAAGCGAACGGTGGAATTGTCTCACCTACCAATTACGATCTGGCTACTGGAATACTGGTGTTAGGAGCTTTGTTTTCTGTTGGAAAATACCAATGGAAAATTTGTCTTGTGGCTATAGTAGGTCTGGCCGCAACCGGAAGTTCAGAAGCTGTATTCGCTATTGCAGGGCTAGGACTATTTGCATTGTACCGTCGAGACTGGGATAAACGGATGTTGGGGATTCTGGCCATCCTAGCAGTATTAATAATCGGTTGGCTTTGGATAGGAAATGGATTGTCAGTTTATGACAGAACATCAGATATTATCAGCACTACTACCAACGAGGAAAACCATTCAGCGGTATCCGGTAGATGGATAGATTATTCCAGAGCTATTCAAGAAACTGAGATATTGGGACAAGGGTATGAGGTCAACTTAAATACAAATCACACCGTACACAACTTACCATTGATAATATGGGACCAGATAGGCCCCATTGCCGCTTTTGCTTGGCTTTTTATAGCTTTATCGTGTATAATAAGGACTAATTGGAGATATGCATGGTTGGCAATTATCCTTCTTTCCGTTTGGGACCATTTTATTTGGACACAACTCAGCCCGTATTGGTGGGCATTAGCAGGTGTTTCTTCGGCAAGCGCGATAGAATCAGATTTAATATTTAAACAACAAGAAAAATCTAAAGAAGAAAGCTTTTGGAAAAGGATAATTTAGAAGAAAAACAACATAAAAATGATCTTTTAGCAGCATTAATTTGTTGGACTTTTTCTTCGATATTTTTTGCAATAGGATACTTGTATACTTATGTCTATTAAAGTTTATACCATCATACCCTGTTATAACGAAGAAAATGCCATCGGCAGAATAGTTGCCGAATCTATTCAGTATTCCGACAAGGTAGTCGTCGTGGACAATAACTCAATAGATCACACAAGCTCGATAGCAGAGCAATTTGGAGCAGAAGTTATTAGATGCACTCAACCGGGAGTAGGAGCAGCCACAAGGGCAGGAATATGCAGCATTTTATAGTGACTCTAGACGGAGACGGACAGCATAACCCTGTATACATTGATCCTATCCTGCAACCCTTAAAAGACGGCACAGCAGACCTTGTAATTGGCTCCAGATTCCTAAACGGCGATCATGCGCCATCTTACCGTATGCTTGGTATCACTATAATCAATTGGCTATACAACTTCGGAGCTAAGAGCAAAATAGCAGATTCCCAAAGCGGATTCAGAGCATTCACCAAAGAAGTCGCCGTTGCTTGTCCTATCGCAGAAGACGGATTCCAATTCTCCACAGAATTTCTAATCAAAGCGCGTGCCAATGGCTTCAGGATCGTAGAAGTCCCTATATCCTGTGTCTACCAAGGGAATGGGCAAGATCATTCGATGAACGCAATAAAACATGGGCTAAAGGTAGCTTTGGCTACTATTAAATGGAGATTAAAAATTGAGTTCTTACATCAATCGTACAAAATCGAAAAACAAAATACATTATGGGAAATTAGGAATCAAGAAAACAGCTTGCGGATATCCAAAAAATGAAAGAATCTGGTCAGAAGATTTATCTAAAGTAAACTGCGAAAATTGTATCCTATACAAACGCTATTTGCGTTAAAGAGGAAAGTATGAAAATAGGGCAGACAAAAAATATCGACGGAAAGGAATACAAGCTCGCCAAGATTGAAACATCACGCACAAGAGCCTATGACAGAAGCAGCCATTTAAGAGACAAAGGATACAAAGCTCAGGTCGAAACCTTCAAGGGCCCATTGTATGGAATTTGGGTTTATAACCCTGCAACTGAATAAATAATCAGGATCAAAATTGTTCAGCAAATATATCTCATTCTCAAAGACATTTGCTATTGCGGCTCCTGTTGCTACGGCTCTGGGCGTACACTTTGGGTATTCTTTTTTCGCTCTAATTCCAATAGCCTCAGTAATGATTCTAGTTGCTCTTGTCGCTCTTGATAAGATACCTGTCAAAGACCATCCATTCTATCTCTTCGGAATCACTCTTGCCCTTATGTATAGTGCTTCAATGGTCGGAGCGCACGTTGTAGGCTCCGATATGCACCAAGAATTCTATGTTAGCAATCAGACTGGACCTTTCGGTTGGCATCCTACGGAAGACTACGGAACTCAATCGGGAACTTCATTCGTCATTGGATGGTTTGTCCCGTTCACGTCTTGGCTCTTACACATTCCCATTATATGGGTATACAAAGCTATTCTTCCTCTGATATTCTCATTTACTCCTGTTGTCCTGTACTACACCTTCAAAAGACAAGTCTCTCCGAAATCCGCTTTCCTAGCTTGTATTTTCTTTATGGCTGTTCCGGTAGCTACAATGGAAATTGTTCAGATAGGTAAAGCAATGGTAGCGGAGCTATTTCTAGCCTTGATGATCCTTGTCCTAGTATCTGATTTAGGCAACAAGAAAAAAGTAGCATTGGTCACATCATGTTTGATAATAGCATTCCTAGCGCATTACACAGTGGGCCTTATAGCACTTGCTTACATCGTTGTCATGCTTGGAATGAGAACAATATCCATTGTCTATCATAAATGGATATTTTCAAACAACAAAATTGGAGCTATCGGACTTCTAACTGTATTGATTATCACTTCTGGAGTATCCTACGCCTACTATTCCAAAGCTGACAATGGCATCATTGTAGACGTTGTAAAATCTGTTTTGCCGGGATACACCAGCAGCAAGGAATATTCTATCGATTCTTCAACCGGAGAAGCCTATCAAGGTAAATTGGGGTATATGGATGCTCAATCTCCTCTGGTCAAGACCGCTGTAGGTCTAGACTTCTTTGACTCTACGGCTCTGGGAAAATTCTTCCGGATCATTCAGTATTTGACTCAACTCATGATCGTCGTAGGCTCTCTATACCTGTTGAAAAATTGGAAGAAGTACCATTTCTCTCAGGAATTCATAGCAGGAATAGGAGCAAGCTTTTTCTTAATATTAGCTTGTATTTTCGTGCCTCACTTTTCGAACATCATCAATGTGACTAGATTCTACCATCTGGCCCTGTTTTTTCTCGCCCCCGTATTTGTGATAGGGTCAACTGTCATACTTAGGAACTGGAAAAATATCGCTATCCTGATTGTCATTTACTTTGCTTTCACTTCTGGTCTGGTCTTTGAGTCTATCCAATCTGACACTATAGACAGAATTGATATTCCCTACTCAATAGGACTAAGCGCAGAAAGAACCGGAGTAGTTTCAAATTATACCGAAAGTGATATTGATTGCGCCAAATGGCTAAAGGAAAACAGCAGAGAAACTAGGATAGTCGGAGATTACAACGGATATAGATTGATGATGGGTTACATTCCTTTGAATCCTCAATTAAGAAAACCAAATGAGCAGTACCAACCGGGATTTGACAAACTGCCTGATTACCCATGCTATGTACTTCTGTTATCTTGGAACACAGAACATCAACAGTATATTGAAGATGTTAGAGAAATCTGGGAAGCCTCAGGAACAAGGGAATCTATTCCGCTTCCAAAGTTCGACTATCCGATAGTCTATCAACAGGGAGATTCTATTGTCTATGCAAAATATTAAAGATATTAGAGGAGAAAACCAAGCGGCGTATTGGAATCATAGAGCCACAGAATACGATTCACAATACGGCCAGAACACTCCTACATCCAAATTCAAGGTACAGAGAAAAACCGATCTGATTTTCAGAAATGGAAACATTGATCCGATAGAGGATTCTGTTCTTGAAATAGGATGCGGAACCGGAGCATATACCAGAGAAATATCCCTTCGACTACAGAATAAATTGACTGCTGTGGATATATCACCAGAGATGATGGCAATTGCCAAAACCGCTAACCCAAAAGTCAAATTCATTCTGATGGACGCTAGGCGATTGAGATTCGAACAAGAAACTTTCGACGCAGTTATTTCTACTTTCTTACTTCAACACGTAGATACAAAACTGGCTATCCCAGAGATATATAGAGTTTTGAAGCCAAAAGGAAAATTTGTCGCAATCGTCCCTAATATTTTGAATCCAATTCACTATTTCAGAGCCAAAGGCTTACTTGGAGAAACTTCCCATTCAATAGACTTCCACCGGTGGAAGTGGAGACAACTCCTATCAAGTTATGAATTCACCGACATTCATGTTTATCCGGTAGAATTCACATCTCCCTATATTCCTGAATCTCTGGCTAAAATAAGCATTAAGGCCAGCAGCCTTTTGGAAAAGATTCCTATTGTAAAAGAATTTGCTGGAAGCCTGATAATCGCTGCTCAGAAGAAATAACATGAATAATACAGAATGGGTAAGAGATTGGTTCGGATATCAACGGCACATTTCCACCATTCACGAGCCAGAGCAGCCATGCGAAGAGGAAATAAAATGGTTCAAGTGGATCGTGGGAGAATTACGCAAGAGTGGTCGTGTTGTGCTTTACGAAATTGGCTCTGGATATGGCCCTTGGTCAATGGCCCTTGCCTCACTTCGAAATGGATCGGGATACAAATGCATAGCCGTAGAAGCTAATCCGGACTACGTTCAATTGACTAAAGATCACCTTGAAGGCCAGAAAGTCAACTGCACAATAATCAACGCCGCTATTTCAGACCATGTAGGCACTTGTAGATTCAATACTGATTACATTCCGTTTGGGCAAGCAATCACTCTAACAGGACGAATAAAGGGTAGTAGGATATTGGGTATCATTTGGGGATTAGGGCATATCATTACAAGGCACACCGCTAGAGTCAATATGTTTACCTTAGATTACCTTTCTGAACAAATGCCCTCAGATCATATCGATATCCTCCAGATGGATATTCAGGGCGCAGAAGTAAAGGCTATCGTAGGAGCGCAAGACCTCATTAATCACAATCAAATAAGTTATATCATGATTGGCACTCACCACAAAAGTCTTAACGCTGAATTATCAAAAATGCTATCAGAAAGATACGTTAACCTTTGCGATATTCTTCCGATGCATGGCAAGGACGGGTTACAGGTATGGAAACACAAAAGAATATAAATAAACTATTAAAACAAAGCAGTGCTTTAGGATCATGGTGGGGGAATTTTCAGAATGTAGCAACTCATTGCAATATATATTTGCAATTTATGATATTTTCCTTTTCCGGAGTCTCAGCGTATGGAGTTTTATTGCAAAGAGGATACAACATCCCGTTTTGGGTATTTCTAGTTCTAACATTTTCTGGGATTGCGGCTATGGCTCTGTTTGTGTGGAAATTCACGATGCATTCTACTTTCTCTGCATGGAACTACCAGTGGTGGGAACACGATAATCCCATGAGAAAAGAAGTTGAAGAAATTAAAAAAGAACTTGCTGAGATAAAAAAACTAATAAAGGAACAAAGATGAGAATAACCGAATTAATACCGTTCTTAAAAAAGCGTTGGGAGAATGATTCTAGAAAAGCATTCTTTTGCAGAATAGCCCGATTCAGTATTATCCTCAGCTATTATCCAGCTTGGCAATATAAGTCTTCTAAATTTGACGGTTGCATCTGCTCTCAGGAAATGATTCATGGATCATGGATGTTGCTTGAAGAAAAGGATAAAGGCGTAAGCAGAGAACTCCTGATAAACAAAGACCGGGAGCCTTATGCTACTGCCATCCTGCCAATGATTATTCATTCTGGAGATAATTGCTTGGACATTGGAGCCAACATTGGATATTATGCGCTACAAGAGGCCAGTTTGGTCAAGGATACTGGGACTGTATATGCCATCGAGCCTGTAGAAAAAAACATCAAAGCATTAAGAAAAAACATCAAACTTAACGGATATAATAATATAATAATTCCCTGCAAGCTGGCTTGCGGCAGCGAGAACAAGCTAGGGAAAATCAACGTGTCTGAAAAGGGCAACTGGTCTTCGATATCCAAGAGCTTGAATCGACGGTATACCGGACAGGAAGAAATAGAGATAGTGACCGTTGATAACTTCCTTATTGGGAAAGAAACTCCGCAACTGATTCGAATGGACGTTGAGGGATATGAATTGGAAATACTCAAGGGTATGCCGAATCTGTTGGCTTCCAATACCCCTTTGAAAATGCTGATAGAAGTGCATTTCGATATCCTGATGGAAAAGACTGTTGAGCTTTGCCAGATTCTAAAAAAGGCTAACTTTCATATTGGAATGGCTTCCGTAGAGCCTCATCCTATGGTCATGCAAAGTAAGACGGCAAAGAACATAATCCGCTTCTGGGAAAAAGGCATCGGACCTGTAACAGGATATAACGATCTCACTCTTGATGATTTGATGAACAACCCCATATTCCAAAAAGGGCAAGTGGAATACATGGAAATCTTATTCGAAAGGAGTTGAAATGGACACTCTAATTACGCATGGGGCAATCTGGGCATTTGGATTTCTTTGTGGATTTCTTTTAGGAGAAAAAAGCACTAGAAGAATCTTTGGGAAAGGGTTGACAAAACTTGGATTCTGGATGCAGGAATCAGCAAGTTCAGCTAAAAAACATGACGATAAACAATGGAAAGTAGACTTGTCAGAAAAGGAGAAAAGGTGAAAACTGCACTGATAACAGGCATTACAGGACAAGACGGAAGCTACCTAGCTGAACTTCTGCTGAGTAAAGGATATCGTGTCTATGGAATACAAAGAAGAACATCCACAGTCACCACGGAAAGAATAGACTTTATACTGGAAACCGGAAAAATCGAAACTTACTACGGAGATTTAGCAGACACTAATTCCATAGTAAGATTGCTCACAAAAATAAAACCAGATGAGATTTATAATCTTGGCTCTATGAGTCACGTTAGAATTAGTTTTGATATTCCAGAATATACAGCCCAAATAACAGCCTTGGCTCCGTTGAGAATTTTAGAAGCGTTAAGATCACTGGGAATGACTCAGACCAAATTCTATCAGGCTTCCAGTTCTGAGATGTTTGGCAACTCTCCTAGCCCTCAGAATGAGCAAACGCCTATGTTGCCCCAATCTCCCTATGGTTGCTCCAAGTTATTTGCTTATCACCTAACTAGAGCTTACCGTACTGGCTACAAAATGTTCGCTTGCAATGGGATACTCTTCAACCATGAAAGTGAACGAAGAGGCCGAAACTTTGTCACTCAGAAGATCGTCCATGAGGCAGCAAGAATAAAGTTAGGCTTTGCTCACGAAATCAAACTGGGAAACATCGAAACAAAGAGAGATTGGGGCCATTCTCAAGATTATGTAAGGGCCATGTGGATGATTATGCAAGACGAGCAGCCAGACGATTTTGTTATAGCCACAGAACATCAATACTCAGTGAGAGAATTTGCAGAGAAAGTATTCAAAGCCCTAGGATTAGATTTCTACGATTATATGGTACGAGACGATCAATTCACCAGACCAAATGAAGTCCCAGACCTCAGAGGAGACGCAACCAAAGCGAGACTTATTCTTGGATGGAAACCGGAAATTTCTTTCGACCAATTAGTAGAACGCATGATATCTAAGGCAATGGAGGAAGAAGCAAATGTATGTACTAAAAGATGGAAGTTTGACAATCGCAATAATGGGACAGGCCAGCGAAATACCAGCAGGAAAACAGTTCTACGGCAATCATGACGCATCTATCCAGTGGGGGAGTTACAAGTTCAACGGAGGATATGAATTCTCTCCGCATCTGCACAAGATAAGAGAGCGACGGATGCTGACTAAAACTCCTGAATTCTTTTACGTTATTTCAGGATCAATAAAATTTGATTTTTACGACAATCTTAAGAAGAAAATCTTCTGTAAGATTATGAATCATGAGGAATTTGTATGCTGCTACGACGGAGGACACGGATTAACAATACTAAAGGATTGCACTAAATTCCTAGAGATAAAGCTAGGACCATTTACCTCATCCTCAGAAGATAAGGAGATATTCAATGATAAAAGTGTTTCAACCGTGGCTTGAAGAAGAAGAAAAGAAAAAGCTTGCTCAATGCATCGATGATAATTGGATCACCGGAGGACCACGGGTAAAGGAGTTTGAAAAAGAGATAGCGCGTCTTACTGATTCCAGATATACCATTTCTTGCATGAATGGAACAATGGCCTTGTATATGGGATTGTCTGCTATGGAACTGGGAAAAACAGGATACTATGAAGTAATTGTCCCAGATTTTACTTTCATTGCTTCGGCCAACTCCATTGTTCTGGCTGGAGGGCATCCGGTATTCTGTGACGTGAAACGGGACACGATGAACATTGACGTTAATTCTGCTGCTAAATGTATTACCCCGTGGACAAGGGCAATCATGCCAGTGCATATATACGGACAGGCGGCGAATATGGATGAAGTCAGAGAGTTTGCAGAAAAATATCACCTGAAAATAATTGAGGATGCGGCTCAGGGAGTAGGTGTTAGCTGGAGAGAAAAAGCCGTAGGAACGTTTGGAGATGTGGGAATTCATTCCTATTATGCCGACAAAACAATATCCACCGGAGAAGGCGGTATGATTCTGACAAATAATCCGGAAATTGCAGAGAAGTGTCTACGCCTGAAACACCAAGGAAGAACTGGAAGAGGCTGGTATTTCCACAATGAAATTGGGTACAATTTCCGCATGACTGATCTTCAAGCGTCAATAGGATTGGCCCAATTGGGAAAGCTATCGACCATCATCAACCGGAAGAAGTTGCACGAAATCCGCTATCGTACAGAATTACATATAGAGCAGATTGAATTCCCGACAAATGATAGTCTATCTTACTCTATTCCATTCAGGCATAACATTCTGGTCGAAAATCCGGTAAAGCTGGGAGAATATCTACTGAAACATGAAATCGAAACAAAGTCGTTTTTCTACCCTCTACACTTGCAGCCTTGCTATGATGATACGCATAAAGGCAATGGTGGATCGTATCGAAGAGACTCTAACAATTTCCGTAATTCAATTTGGCTCAATGAGCATGGTATTTCTTTACCATCTTCAGTTACTCTTACTGAAGAACAGATAGCTCTCGTGTGTTCGACAATAAAGAAATATTTTAAGGAGAATCCGAATGAAGATATCCATAATCAT
>Ga0172380_10002624_pt1 | contig 27013 bp, 22 predicted proteins | sample Leawe162metaG_FD_119747 | JGI IMG/M metagenome (GOLD analysis project Ga0172380, IMG submission 119747) | Leachate microbial communities from a municipal landfill in Southern Ontario, Canada - Leachate well 162 metaG | ecosystem: Engineered > Solid waste > Landfill > Unclassified | place... | reverse complement strand
GATGCCGCTAATTTAGTCCGTATTTTAGCTTCACCCATTTGGTGAGTCTCCTCGTTAACCTAAACCCCAATGGCTGTGTACTTTAGCAATGGGTTAGTACGTGTCAACTGCCGGAAGTAGGTTAATTCCTTTGCCGGTGAGACAGCCCTTCGCTTGGGCGCAGTGTTCACTTGCAGAGTGCGCGTAGTCTTTAGCGCAGCGGTTGCAGCTGCATAAACGATTAGAGCACGTCGAGCATCTTCCAAAGCTCTATGGGTTGTACCGCTATTAAATTCCCCATCGGAGGCGAGATCATCAAGGCGATAACTTTTTCGTCCAGGCCATGCTCTACGTGCCAATTTTAAAGCACTAGATGTAGGATTTTTGAACGTGCGTAAGGCGTGAGCAGGTAACAGTGTGTGCCTCAAGACCAAACCCCCTCCAGCTCCCCCTTGTCAGGGGGAGGGCAATGCTCCTTCCCTGACAAGGGGAGGCTGGGAGGTGTTTGAGCGCTACCGATAGAATTACCACCACTTTCGAATACACCCTAGAAGAGGTGAGCTCACCCAACCGCTGCGCCATGTGGCACAATGGCACGGAGCGCAAGCAAAGAGGTGGGTTGCCTTTTTCGGGAACTGATAACGTTGCATAGTTTCACAAGCTTGGCTTAGAATCATCACCTGAGAAAAAAATGGTCGTTCTTTCGCACGGCATCTCTGGCCTGGTTGGGTTGCGGGATATTCGGGTCTATAAAGCGGCAGGGTGTCTACATACGGGAGCACTTCATGGCGGCAGATAGCGAAACACACACGACCGATCTGGATTCGATACTGGATCGCTACGCACACGACCCGAATGCCTTGCTGCAGGTATTGCGCGAGGTGCAGGAGTTGCGCGGTTACATTCCTTCTTCATCCATCAGTTACCTCAGCTTGAAACTCGGCATTCCGCGTGCGCGGATTGAAGGCGTCGCCGGTTTCTATTCTTTTCTGCACCTGCGCCAAAACGGCGAATATCGCGTGCTGTTTTCGGACAATATCACCGACCGCATGCAGGGCAGCGAGGCGCTGATGGAAAAGATGTGCCAGCAGTTGTGGCTGCAGCCGGGCAAAGTGTCGGAAGACGGGCTGGTCAGCATCAACACCACCTCCTGCACCGGCATGTGCGACCAGGGGCCGGCGATGCTGGTCAATGGACACGCCATCACGCGCCTGACGCATCAGCGCGTGCAGGAGATCGCCAGCCTGATTCGCAACCGCACGCCGCTTGCCGACTGGCCCGGTGATTTTTTTAGCGTGGAAGATAATATCCGCCGCAGCGGCCCGCTACTCGACAACACCAGTGCGCCGGGTGACGTATTGCGCGCGGCGCTGGCGCTTGGCGCCGAAAGCACCGTCGAAGCGATCAAGAATTCCGGTTTGCGCGGGCGCGGCGGTGCGGGTTTTCCCACTGGCCTGAAATGGGAGGCGTGCCGCAACGCGCCGGGCGCGGCACGCCATGTGGTGTGCAATGCCGATGAGGGCGAGCCGGGCACTTTCAAGGACCGTGTGCTGCTTACCCGCAAGGCAGATATGGTGTTCGAGGGCATGACGCTGTGCGCGTTGGCTACCGGCGCGCAGCACGGTTTCCTTTACCTGCGCGGCGAATACCGCTATCTGCTCGAACCGTTGCAGGCCATTCTGCAACGCCGCCGCGACAGCAATTTGCTGGGCAAAAATATTCTTGGCCAGCCCGGTTTCGACTTCGATATCGCCATCCATCTCGGCGCGGGCGCCTACATTTGCGGCGAGGAGTCGGCGCTGATCGAATCGCTGGAAGGCAAACGCGGCGTGCCGCGCAGCCGCCCGCCGTTCCCGGTGACGCACGGTTATCTGCAACAACCGACCGCTGTGGACAACGTCGAAACCTTCTGCAGTGCCGCACTGGCGGTACAGATAGGCGCGGAAAATTTCCGTGCCATCGGTACGGCGAAATCCTCCGGCAGCAAATTGATTTCCGTGTCCGGCGATTGTCCGCGCCCCGGTATTTACGAATATCCGTTTGGCGTTTCGGTGCGCGAGGTGTTGCAGGATTGCGGTGCGGTGAATACGCGCGCGGTACAGATCAGCGGCCCTTCCGGGATGTGCATCGCGGAGAGCGAATTTGACCGCAAACTGGGCTTCGAAGACCTGCCCACCGCCGGGGCGTTCATGGTGTTCGATGACAGCCGCGACCTGTTCGAGGTGGCGCGCAATTTTGTGCATTTTTTCGCGCACGAGAGCTGCGGTTTCTGTACGCCGTGCCGCGTCGGCACCTCGATGCTGAAGCAGACCATGGACAAGATCGCCGCCGGGCACGGCACGCGCCACGACCTGAACGAAATCGAGAAACTGGATAAAGTATTGCAGACCAGCTCCCACTGCGGGCTGGGGCGCACCGCCTGCAACCCGGTGCTGCACACGCTCAAGCGTTTCCGCCCCGCCTACGAGAACCGCCTGAAGTCGCTGGACTTCGAACCCGCTTTCGATCTTGACGGCGCGCTGGCGCGGGCGCGCCAGATGACCGGGCGCGACGATGCGGGCGCACATTTGAAGACGGAGGGAGCATGAGCGACACTTTTCAACTCGATGGCGCGGCTGTTTCGTTCGAGCCGGGCCAGACCGTGATGCAGGCGGCATTGACGGCCGGACATTACATCCCGCATCTGTGCTACCACCCGGAATTCAAGCCGCACGGCAGTTGCAAGGTCTGCACGGTCAAGGTCAACGGGCGCACCACGGCTTCCTGCACCATGCCCGCCGAGGCCGGGCTTAACGTGGAAAGCAACGTCGAGGAAATGAACGACCTGCGCCGCACGCTTGTGCAGATGCTGTTCGCCGAGGGCAACCACTTCTGCCCGTCGTGCGAGAAAAGCGGCAACTGCATGTTGCAGGCGCTGGGCTACGACCTCGAGGTGCATACCGCCGGTTTCCGCCACCTGTACCCGGATCGCCCGCTGGACGCTTCGCACCCGGACATCCTGCTCGACTTCAACCGCTGTATCCTGTGCGAGCTGTGCGTGCGAGCCTCCTCTGAGGTGGACGGCAAGGACGTGTTCGCGTTGTCCGGGCGCGGCATCACCAAGCACCTCATCGTCAACGCCGAATCGGGTTTATTGAAAGACACGAATATCGCGCTGACCGACAAGGCGATGCAGGTTTGCCCGGTGGGCGTGATCCTGCCCAAGCGCGTCGGTTTCAGCGTGCCGATCGGCAAACGGAAATACGACCAGCGCCCGATCAGCGCGCAGGCGCTCGACGACGCGCCGCGCCCAGCCGATGCCGGCGGCAGTTGCGCCGCATGTGAGGGGACGCCATGAACAAAAAACTGCGTATCGCGACCACCTCGCTGGCGGGCTGCTTCGGCTGCCACATGTCGTTCCTCGATATCGACGAGCGGCTCCTGGCGCTGCTCGATCTCGTGGAATTCGACCGCTCGCCGATCACCGACATCAAGCACTGCGGCCCGTGTGACATCGGCATTATCGAGGGCGGCATCTGCAACGTGGAAAATGTGCATGTGCTGCACGAGTTCAGGAAGAACTGCAAGATACTGATCGCTATCGGCTCCTGTGCCATCACCGGCGGCTTGCCAGCACAGCGCAACCACCTCGATCTGGGAAGCTGCCTGACCGAGGTGTACCTCACCGAGCCGGGGCTGGCGCACGGCCATATCCCGAACGACCCGGAACTGCCGCTGCCGCTGGACAAGGTGCATCCGCTGCACGAAGTGGTGAAGATCGACTACTTCATTCCCGGTTGTCCGCCCTCGGGCGACGCCATCTGGAAATTCCTCACCGACCTGATCGCGGGCAAGACGCCCGAACTCGGACATGGGCTGATTAATTATGACTGAAAAACTGGACAATCTGGAAACCGCCGCGCATCCCGAAAACCTGCGCCGCGTCGCGATCGAACCGGTGTCGCGCGTCGAGGGGCACGGAAAAGTCACGCTGCTGCTGGACGAGAACGATCATGTGCGCCAGGTGCGTCTGCACATCGTCGAGTTTCGCGGCTTCGAAAAATTCATCCAGGGGCGGCCTTACTGGGAAGCGCCGGTGATGGTGCAGCGGTTGTGCGGCATCTGCCCGGTGAGCCACCACATCGCCGCCTCCAAGGCGATGGACATGATCGTCGGGGCGACGCTCACGCCGACGGCGGAGAAAGTGCGGCGGTTGATGCACTACGGGCAGATACTGCAATCGCACGCGCTGCATTTCTTCCACCTGTGCTCGCCCGACCTGCTGTTCGGTTTCGATTCGGATGTGGCGAAGCGCAACATTGTAGGCGTGGTTGCCGCCTATCCGGAGATCGCCAAACAGGGTGTGCTGTTGCGCAAATACGGGCAGGAAGTGATCCGCGTCACGGCGGGCAAGCGCGTGCATGGCACCGGCTCGATACCCGGTGGCGTGAACAAAAACGTCAGCGCCGAAGAGCGCGATTACCTGTTGAAGGACATCGGCCAGGTGGTCGAATGGAGCCGTGCGGCGGTCGGTATCGCGCGGCAGCTGTTCGAGCAGAACCTCGATCTGTACAACAACTTTGGCACCTTCAAGACGCATACCCTCAACCTGGTGCGTGCCGATGGCGCGCTGGACTTGTATCACGGCGGTCTGCGCGCGCGCGACATGGACGGCAACACGCTGTTCGACCACTATGACTACCGCCATTACTGGGACGTGATCTTCGAGGATGTGAAACCCTGGTCGTATATGAAGTTTCCGTTCCTGCGCAGCCTCGGACCGGAAACCGGCTGGTATCGCGTCGGGCCCCTGAGCCGCGTGACTCAGTGCGATTTCATTCCCACCCCCTTGGCGGAAGAACAGCGCAAGGCGTTCGTGGCATTCAACGGCGGCTCGGCAACGGGTGCGACGCTGGGCTTCCATTGGGCGCGCATGATCGAGATGCTGCATGCCGCCGAACTTATCCAGCAACTGCTGCACGATCCCGACCTGCAAGGCAACGATCTGGTCAATATCGGCAAACGCCAGGCGCGCGGCGTCGGCGTGATCGAGGCGCCGCGCGGCACGCTGATCCACCATTACAAGGTGGACGACAACGACCAGATCGTGCGCTGCAACCTGATCGTTTCCACCACGCACAACAATCAGGCGATGAACGAGGCGATCCGCCAGGTGGCGCGGCAATATATCGACGGGCGCAAGCTCACCGAAGGCTTGCTCAACCACATCGAGGTTGCGATCCGCGCCTTCGATCCCTGCCTGTCCTGCGCCACCCACGCGCTGGGCAAGATGCCGCTGGAAGTGGAGTTGCTGGATGTGTCAGGCGGTAGGGTCGATACGCTGCAGCGCTCGTCCGATGGGGCGTTCTGTTCGCCGGATTGATGAACATGTTGTTCTGATCTTTGGTGTTGGCTCCTTTCATCGCTTGGTGTGAAACGACAACAAATCCCCCTCCGCTTCGCTCTACCCCCTTTTTCAAAGGGGGTATTGCCGACCTTGGAGTAATGTCCCCCACCTTGGAGTAAGGTTTTCCCACTTTGAAAAAGGGGAGTAGGGGGATTTCATGCTTCATCATTCGGGTGGCTACTGCCATGCCTGTCAGCGTTGCATCATACAAACCCGTCGGGATGAATCCCGACCTACATCTCCACGCCACTTACCTCAACCCCTCTGATGGAACAAATGCAGTGCGAGAGGTAACAAAAATTCGCCCAGTCCGGGTGGGTTGGGTAAAATGCCAGTCTTTCCCAAAGCAGAGATGGTTATGTCCGGCCAATTAAAAAAGTCAGGGGCGCAGAAAACGCTTGATTTCGAGTCGGCAATGGCCGAGCTTGAGCAGATCGTTGCCGATATGGAAGCGGGCAAGTTGTCGCTGGAAGATTCGCTGGCAGCCTATCAGCGCGGCGCGGAATTACTGGCGTTTTGCCGGGGCCGCTTGGAGGATGCGCAGCAACAGGTGAGTGTGCTGGAAAATGGCATGCTGAAAGATTTTTCCGCTGGCGGCGAAACTGGGCAAGCCTGATGCGCGCTGATTTTCAAAGCTGGGTCGCCGCGCATCAGGCGCGCTTCGAAGAGGTGTTGCGCGAGTTGCTGCCGCGTGCGGAAATCGCGCCGCAGCGCTTGCACGAGGCGATGCGCTACGCGGTGCTGGACGGCGGCAAGCGCGTGCGCCCATTGCTGGCGTTTGCTGCGGGCGAACTGGCCGGTGCGGAGCAGGGGCGGGCGGATGTTGCCGCCGCTGCCGTCGAACTGATCCACGCCTATTCGCTGGTGCATGACGATATGCCGTGCATGGACGACGACGTGCTGCGCCGTGGCAAGCCGACCTGTCATGTGCAATATGATGAGGCAACCGCGCTGTTGGTCGGCGACAGCCTGCAAACGCTGGCGTTTCAACTGCTTGCGGAGCATCGCTTGAACGATGATGCGACACGCCAACTGGAAATGATCAAACTGCTGGCGGCGGCTTCCGGCTCGCGCGGCATGGCGGGCGGGCAGGCAATCGACCTTTCCAGCGTGGGCAAGTCGCTCACGCTCCCCGAACTGGAATTCATGCATATCCACAAGACCGGCGCGTTGATCCGCGCGTCGATTCTGCTCGGCGCGTACTGCGGCTCCAATTTTAACGCGGGGCAATTCGCCAAACTAGATCATTTCGGCAAGCTGATCGGCTTAGCATTCCAAGTGGTGGACGATGTGCTGGACTGCGAGGCGGACACCGCGACGCTGGGCAAGACGGCGGGCAAGGACGCGGACAACGATAAGCCGACCTATGTCAGCCTGCTCGGCATACAGGGCGCGCGCGACATGGCGCAGCGGCTGCACCGCGAGGCACTGGAAACCCTGGCAGAATTCGGCGACTCCGCGCAACGCCTGCGCGAGTTGGCCGATTTCATCGTATTGAGAAAGTTCTGATGCCCCCCTTGCTGGCTTCCATCAACCTCCCGGATGATTTGCGCAAGCTGGAACGCGCGCAATTGCCGCAACTTGCCGCCGAGCTGCGCTGTTTTCTGATCGAGTCGGTGAGCAAGACCGGCGGGCATTTATCTTCCAACCTCGGCACGGTCGAGCTGACCATCGCCTTACATTACATCTTCAACACGCCGGACGACCGGCTGGTGTGGGATGTTGGGCACCAGACCTACGCGCACAAGATACTCACCGGGCGACGCGAGGCGATGGGCAAGCTGCGCATGGCGGGCGGCATCGCCGGTTTCCCCAAGCGCGACGAAAGCCCCTACGACGCCTTCGGTACCGGGCATTCCAGCACGTCAATTTCTGCCGCGCTGGGCATGGCGGTGGCGGCGCAACTGGAAAATTCCGAGCGGCGCGCGGTGGCGATCATCGGCGATGGCGCGCTGACCGGAGGGATGGCCTTCGAGGCGCTCAACAACGCCGGCGCGCGCGATGCCAACCTGCTGGTCATCCTCAACGACAACGATATGTCGATTTCGCGCCCGGTCGGCGCGCTGAATAATTATCTGGCCAGGCTGATGTCCGGGCGCTTCTATGCGGCGATGCGGCGCGGCAGCGAGAAGATGTTCAAGGGGATGCCGCCGGTGCTGGAATTTGCCAAGCGCGCCGAAGAGCATGTCAAGGGCATGGTGACACCGAGCACGCTGTTCGAGGAATTCGGCTTCAACTATATCGGCCCGATCGACGGGCACGACCTGGATGTGCTGCTGGACACGCTGGGCAACATCCGCCAGCTCACCGGCCCGCAGTTTTTGCATGTGGTCACACAGAAGGGCAAGGGCTACGCGCATGCCGAGCAGGATTGCGTGTTGTATCACGGCGTGAGCAAATTCGATCCGGTCAACGGTATTGCCCCCGCCAAAGATCGTGCCGGAGAGCTGGCCGCCAAACCCACCTATGCCGAAGTATTCGGGCAGTGGTTATGCGACATGGCTGCGCAGGACGGGCGGCTGGTCGGCATCACCCCGGCGATGTGCGAAGGCTCCGGGATGGCTGAATTTGCCAACAGTTTTCCGGCGCGCTATTTCGACGTGGGCATCGCCGAGCAGCACGCGCTGACGTTTGCCGCCGGGCTGGCTTGCGACGGTTTCAAGCCGGTGGTGGCGATTTATTCGACCTTTCTGCAGCGCGCCTACGACCAGCTCATCCACGACATCGCGATCCAGAATCTGCCGGTGGTATTGGCCATCGATCGCGGCGGGCTGGTTGGCGCGGACGGCGCGACCCATGCGGGCAGCTTCGATCTTTCCTATTTGCGCTGCATCCCCAACCTGACCGTAATGGCTCCGGCCGACGAGGATGAATGCCGCCAGATGCTTTATACCGCCTACCAATTGGGCACGCCAAGCGCGGTGCGCTATCCGCGCGGCTGCGGCTCCGGCGCGGCGATCAACCGGGAGATGCGCGCCTTGCCGGTGGGCAAAGGCGAATTGTGCCGCGCCGGCAAACGTGTGGCGATCCTGGCGTTTGGTTCGATGCTGGCTCCCGCATTGGCGGCTGGAGAACAACTGGATGCGAGCGTGGCCAACATGCGCTTTATCAAACCGCTGGACGCCGGGCTGATATTGAAGCTGGCGCGCGAACATGAGTTACTGGTTACGGTGGAAGAAAATACCGTACAGGGTGGCGCAGGCAGCGCCGTGGCAGAATGCCTGGCGCAGCATGGCGTTGCGGTGCCACTGCTGCATCTCGGCTTGCCGGACAGCTTCATCGAACAGGGCGAGCATGGGCAAATGCTGGCGAATTGCGGGCTCGATGCCGCCGGGCTGGTGGCATCGGTTAAGGCGGCGGCTGCAAAAAAAGCTTAAACCAAAATCACCTATCAAAGATCCCTTGAAGAGAGTGACATGATGCAGGTCCTCCTACGCTGGCTGCCACTCCTCGCCTGTTTGATGGCGAGCCCGGCCTTTGCGCTGGAAAAGGTCACCCTGCAACTCAAGTGGACGCACGCCTTTCAGTTTGCCGGGTATTACGCGGCGCAACAGCAGGGCTATTACCGGGATGCCGGCCTGGAAGTAAATATCGTGGAAGCGGCGCCCGACACCGACCCGGTGCGCGAGGTGCTGGAAGGCAAGGCGCAGTTCGGCGTGGGCACCAGCAGCCTGCTGCTGGAGCGCGCCGCCGGCAAACCGGTGGTCGCGCTGGCGGTGATTTTTCAGCAGTCGCCTTACGTCATTTATGCCAGGACGGATATTCGCAGCCCCAATGACCTGAAGGGCAGGCGCTTGATGCTGGAACCCCAATCGGACGAGCTGCTGGCTTATCTGAAAAAGGAAAATATTCCCCTCGAAAACCTTGAGCGGGTAGCGCACAGCTTCGACCCGCAGGACATGATCCATGGCAGGATAGACGCCATTTCAGGGTACATCTCCAACCAGCCCTACTATTTCGCGCAGGCACAGTTCCCTTACCAGACCTTCAGCCCGCGCTCCGCCGGGATCGATTTTTACGGCGATAACCTGTTCACTGCCGAAGCCGAATTGAAAGCCCGCCCCGAGCGGGTCAAGGCTTTCCGGTCAGCCAGTTTGCGCGGCTGGCAATATGCCAAGGAGCACCGCGACGAAGTGATCGGCCTGATTGCCTCGCAATATTCCAAGCAGCATACCCGCGACTACCTGCGCTTCGAATCCGATCAGATGATTCCCCTGTTGCAGCCGAACCTCATCGAAATCGGTTACATGAACCCCAATCGCTGGCGCCATATTGCCGACACTTATGCGGATATCGGGTTGTTGCCGCGCAATTTTTCGTTGCAAGGTTTTCTGTATGACGCAAGCAAGCCGGACCTGACCTGGTTCTATCGCGCCCTGCTCGTCGCACTGTTGTTGACTGCTCTCATCGGTGCGGTGGCGCTGTACATTTTGCGCATCAACCGCAGGCTGCATCACAGCCTGGCCGAATTGAGCGCCGCGCAACAGGCTTTGGCCAAAAGCGAAAAACATTACCGCCTGCTGGTGGAAAACATGCGCGATGTGGTGTGGATACTCGATCCCGATACGTTGCGTTTTCGTTATGTCAGCCCGTCGGTCGAGCGTTTGCGTGGCTACAGCGCCGAGGAGGTGATGCGCGAGTCGCTGGATGCCGCGCTGACACCCGAATATGCCGCAAAAATGAAGCGGCAGATCCAGCTCAACATGGCGGAGTTTCTGTCCGGCAACGACCCCGACAAAGCGTATGTCGAGGAAATACGACAGCCGCGCAAGGATGGCTCATCGGTATGGACCGAGGCGATCGCCAGGTTTTACCGCAATGATGAAACCGGGCAAGTCGAGATGCACGGCGTGACGCGCGATGTTTCCGAACGCAAGGCGGCGCAGGAAAAAATCCATTACATGGCGATGCACGACCTGCTGACCGGCCTGCCCAACCGCATGCTGCTCAATGACCGTTTGCAGCAGGCGCTGGTTGCCGCGAGGCGCGACGAGGGCCGTGTTGCCCTGATGTTTCTCGATCTGGATAAATTCAAGCAGATCAACGATACGCTCGGCCATGATGTCGGCGATCAATTGCTGCAACAAGCCGCCGCACGCATGCAGGAATGCGTGCGCGAATCGGATACGGTGGCGCGCATCGGCGGGGACGAGTTCATCGTGCTGTTGCGCGCCGTGGTTGATGCACATGATGCCATGGTAGTGGCGGAAAAAATTCGTGCCGCGCTGAATCGACCGTTCGAACTGATGCCGCACAAACTGGCGATCTCGTGCAGCATCGGCATCGCCCTTTACCCCGAGCACGGCAACGATGGCATCGAGTTGTCCAAGCATGCCGACATCGCCATGTATCAGGCCAAGGAATATGGGCGCGATAACGTGCGGTTGTTCGGCCATGAATAGGGTCGGACAGGGTTGGAGATGGAACGCGGGTAAAGTTTGTGTGATTCCATTTCCACTTCAATAGGAAAGTAATCCGTAGGTCGGGCTCCGCCCGACATCTATATCTGGCGGGTAGAACACGCCCTTGATATTGCTCTATTGAGCTTCTTGCAAAACTATTTTTGACAAGAACTGCTCAAAAAAACAGCAATTTTGCTTAATTTTGGCGCAGAACATGCGCATTTTCTGTTGTCTCAAACCTTGCAAAAATCGCAAATGCTCTTAATCGCGCTATGCGGGGTTTTGCGGCGATTCCGGTCGTTTTGACCGCCAGGTAGCAGTAACCACTGTTTCGTCGCTACAGAGGCGCATACAAAAATTGTGGAGACTTTTGCAAGAGGCTCTATTGATAGGGAATTTGAATGAGATAGCGGGAAAGTCTGCCGCTGTGTTTTCCAGGCTTACCCTTGTCTGAATTTTGCAATGAGCTTGATGAATTCCTGCTGCATTTGCTCATCTTGAGGCGTGCCATAGCGCAATGCGCTGTAGCGCGCCGCAAGGTCGCGTATCGTTTCGGCGAGCTCGGGGCGCGCGGCGGCAACGCGTGCTGCGTAGCACTGCGCGCCTTCGTGCGCGGCGCGCCGCAGGCCGGCTTTCGCCAGCCTGCGGCATAGTTTGAGCCACGCCGCCTGCACCTTGTCGGGCCGGCGTTTGAGCAGATGGCGCAGCATGAACAGGGCGGACAGCGCAATGATGAGCCCGATGCCCGCCATCATGTTCAGCGCCATTTTTTGCCAGGTGGCGGATTCCATGCCGAGGCGGGTCAGGAAGGCGAACTGGCGTTCCGTGTCGTAGCCCAGCACCCACTGATTCCACCGGTTGGCCAGCGTGTCCCAGTTCAGGCGCAGCTTGCGCATCCATTGCGGCGGGTTGCGCGCCATGAACGGCAGGGCGGCAAAGTCCGTTACGGCGGCGGACAGGCCGCGCTCGATGCGCCCCGGCGCGATGGCCGCAGTCGGGTCGATGCGCACCCAGCCTTGCCCTTCCAACCAGACCTCGGCCCAGGCATGGGCGTCGGACTGGCGCACGATATAGTAGTTGCCCAGCTCGTTGAATTCCCCGCCCTGATAGCCGGTCACCACGCGCGCCGGAATCTGCGCGGCGCGCATCAGGAATACGAAGCTCGACGCATAGTGTTCGCAAAATCCCTGCCTGGTTTCGAACAGGAAATCGTCTACGCTGTGCAACCCGAGCGGCGGTGGTTCCAGCGTGTAGCGGAAATTCTGCCGGTTGAAATAGGCGAGGGCGGCGCGCACCACGGCGGCATCGTCCGTGCCTCCGGTGTTGCCAACGGTTTGGTTGCGCCACTCCGCAACAAGCTCCCGCGCGCGCGGATTGAGCGATGGCGGCAATTGCAGGGCGCGCCGGAGCTGGCGCTCGTTCTCGTGCAGGTTGGCGCGGTAGCCGAGATGGGAGCGCGCTTCGTAGCGCAGCCGCGCTTTTACCCGCTCCTTGTGCAAGATGCGGAAATCGTAAGTGAGGCGGGCGGGTATGGAAATTCTGTCGAGCACATCGAGCGCGAACAGCCAGGTCTTGTTGTGCGGCTCCAGCGTGACGCTGTAATCGATGGGCTGCGTGGTGTCGGTGAATTGCGGCGCGGCGGGGGCGAGCGTCGCGCCCGGCGTCCAGGTGCGCCCGTCGAATTCCCACAGCACCGGCCCGCGCCAGTACATCTGTTCGCGTAGCGGCGGCTGGCCCGCGTAACTGACACGGAACGCTACTTCCTCGGACAGGCTCAGGCGGATGAAGCTGCCCGGTGCCATCTTGTCGTCCAGCCCGCTGCTGGCGAAGGCATCCTGTGGCAACCCCCACAGTGGGCCTTGCACGCGCGGGAACAGGACGAACAGCACCAGCATCAGCGGAATGGCCTGTAGCAGCAATACCGAGGCGATGCGCAGCCGCGGCTTGAGCGGAATGCTCTGCCCGTGCAGATGTACCCAGGTGGTGGCGATGGCCAGCAGTGTCGCGAGCAGGTACAGCGCGGTCGGGATGCTTTGCGAGTAGAAGAAATTGGTGATGATGATGAAGCAGGCGAGATAGACCAGCACCATTGCATCGCGCGGGCCGCGCAACTCCATGAATTTCAGCGTGGTGAGCAGGATCAGCAGCGTGACGCCGACCTCGCGCCCGAACAGCGTGTGGAACTCGATCAGGATGCCGCCCACGCTGGCGAAAGTGATCGCCAGCAGCAGCCAGCGTTTCGGCAACTCGCCACCGGTGTGGGTGAGATAGGCACGCCATGCCAGCAGCGCGGCGCACAGCGCGCTGACCCACAGCGGCAGATGGTCGGCATGGGGCGCGGTGACCATGAGGATGGACAGCAGCAGGCCGTAGATGAGGGCTTTGCTCATGGCGTTGCCCGCTGCGGCAGATTGAACAGCGCGATGCGGCGCAGGCACTCGTCGTGGTGCGCCGCACCGTTGCTGGCAGGCAATTCGCCATCCGGCAGGCGCAGGCCGTAACGCAATCCTTGCGCCTCGGCATCCAGCACCCAGCGCGTCATACGCGCCAGCCTGTCTTCGTCGTTGCGGCCTGGCGCGTCGGCCATGTCCAGCCACAACTCTTCGCCGACCTGCGCGGAGAATTGCTTGACCTGCAAACCCTGTTCGCGCGCAAAGGCTTTCCAGGCGATGCGCGGCAGGGCGTCGCCCGCCACGTAGTTGCGCAGCCCGCTGAAATCGTCGTCGCCGGCGCTGCTGCGCCTGCCTGCGCCGTCCGGCGCGTCGCCCGGCGGCAGCGGCGCGTCCGCCAGAGGCTTGGGATAAACCAGGCAGCGCGCATCGAAATGCAGGTACGACCAGGCATGGAACAGGCCGAGCGGGAATTCGGTGTATAGCGTCAATTTTCCCAGGGGCAGCCAGCCGCGCCGCCTGGCGTGCATAGGAAATATGATTTCGCTGTCTTGTTGCCCGGGCATATCGAAACTGACCGTGTTGCCATGATCGTCGCGCAAGCTCAAACGATAGCGCGGCAACTTGCCGCGATTGTAAAAGTGCAGCACGAATCGTGCAGTTCCGCCGCCGAACACGGCATCGGTATGGCCGGCGCGGACTTCCAGGTGCGCGAGATTGCGGAAGGCGTGCAGCATGGACATCACCGCCATCGTCGCCAGCAGGAAGGTCAGCACATAACCCAGACTCAAGTTGTAGTTGATGTCGCCGAGCAGCATCAGCACCAGCACGACGGCCAGTGCCAAGCCTTGCCGGGTGGGCAGGATGAAGATGCGGCGTTGCGTGAGGGTGACGGTTCCGCTCTCTATCTTCGGGCGGAATAGCCAAGTGCGGAAGCGGGTTTTGAGTGCGGTCAGCACGGGGCTACGGAATCGCGACCGCCTCGATCAATTCGCGCGCCAGCGTGTCGCTGTTGTGTTTCTGGTATTCGCCGGCGGCTTGCAGGCGGTGGCTGACCACGCCGGGCAAGACCGCCTGCACGTCTTCCGGGATGACCGCGTCGCGCTCGTCGAGCAATGCCCAGGCGCGCGCGGCGGAGAGCAGCGCCAGTCCGGCGCGCGGGCTGAGGCCGTGGGTGTAGCGCGCCGCTTCGCGCGTATGGCGCAGGATGGCCTGGAGGTAATCGAGCAGCGCGGGGGAGACGAATACCTGTTTGACGCGCTGTTGCAGCGCCAATAGTTCCGCGCTTTCCATCTGCGGGCTGAGTCCGGCGATGAGTTCGCGCCGGTCTACGCCGGACAGCAAGCCGCGTTCCGCCTGCGCGTCGGGATAACCCATCTGGATGCGCAACAGGAAGCGATCCAGTTGCGATTCCGGCAGCGGGAAGGTGCCGGCCTGATGCAGCGGGTTTTGCGTGGCGATGACGAAGAACGGCGCGGGCAGCGGGCGCGTCATGCCTTCGATGGTGACCTGCTGCTCTTCCATCGCTTCCAGCAACGCACTTTGCGCCTTGGGCGTGGCGCGGTTCACTTCGTCCGCGAGGATCATTTGCGCGAAAATCGGACCGGGGTGGAACTCGAATTTCCCGGTTATTGAGTCAGCATGGGGGCGCTGGTACACCGATACGCCGAGAATGTCGGCGGGCAGCAGGTCGCTGGTGAACTGGATGCGCTGGAACTGCAAATCCAGCGTGCGCGCCAGCACCTGCGCCAGCGTGGTCTTGCCGACGCCGGGCATGTCCTCGATGAGCAGATGGCCGCGCGCCAGCAGGCAGGCCAGCGCGAGGCGGATCTGCTGCGGTTTGCCGAGAATGATCTGCTCGGCCTGGCGGATGACGTTTTTCAGGGATAGGCTCATAGATTGTTTGTAGGGGCGTGATTCATCACGCCCTGAATTGGTTGGGAGGGTGCGATAAATCGCACCCCTACAGTTCAAAGCAAAATCGCCGCGATTACCTTGCGGCCTTCCGCCGCCAGGATGTTGTAGGTGCGGCACGCTGCCGGGGTGTTCATGAATTCCACGCCGATGCACGCATCGGTTAGCGCGCGGTACAGGCTCGGGTGTGGAAAGCGTTGTTGTGTGCCGGTGCCGAGCAATAATACATCCGGTTTCAATGCGAGAAAATAGGCGAAATGGGTTTCGTCCAGCGTATCGAAATCGGCGGCTGCCCAGTCGCTGCGCACCTCTTGCGCCAGCACCACGATGCTGCGCTCATGGCGCTCGCCGCTGACCATGACATGATCCGTGCCGTAGGCGGTGAACAGTTGGGTGTTGGCGGGGTTCGCCAGATGCAGTTTCAAGGAATTGCTCTCCATTTGTCGTATGGCATTTGCTGTGCGGGGGCGGCACGGGTAAAATCGCGCCCCTTGCTGCTTTGTGCAGAATTTTATCATGCAGGGGCGCGGTTTATCGCGCCCGCCCGGATGATACGCCAAGCCACTATAGGTGAACCGTGAAACCAATATTGAAATCGACCAAGCTTTCCAACGTGTGCTACGACATTCGCGGGCCGGTGATGGAACGCGCCAAGCAGATGGAGGAAGAAGGACAGCGCATTATCAAGCTGAACATCGGCAACCTCGCGCCGTTCGGTTTCGAGGCGCCGGAAGAAATCCAGCAGGATGTGATCCTCAACATGCCGAATTCGTCCGGCTATTCCGATTCCAAGGGCATGTTCGCGGCGCGCAAGGCCATCATGCATTACTGCCAGGCCAAGAAAATCGCCGGGGTCGGGCTGGAAGACATTTACATCGGCAACGGCGCATCCGAGCTGATTGTGATGGCGATGCAGGGCTTGCTCAACACCGGCGACGAAGTGCTGGTTCCCGCGCCGGATTACCCGCTGTGGACGGCGGCGGTCACGCTGTCTGGCGGCACGCCGCGCCATTACCTGTGCGACGAGCAGAACGGGTGGATGCCGGATCTTGCCGACATGCGCGGCAAGATCACGCCGAACACCCGCGCCATCGTCATCATCAACCCGAACAACCCGACCGGCGCGCTGTATTCCGACGAGCTGTTGCGCGAGGTGGTGGAGATCGCGCGCGAACATGAACTGATTATTTTTGCCGATGAAATCTACGACAAGATGCTGTACGACGGCGCGACGCATACCTCGATCGCCTCGATGGCCGACGATGTGCTGTTTCTCACGCTGAACGGCTTGTCGAAAAATTATCGCGCCTGCGGTTATCGCGCCGGCTGGATGATTGTGTCGGGCGAGAAGAAACATGCGCAGGATTACATCAACGGCCTGACCATATTGGCTTCGATGCGCTTGTGTTCCAACGTGCCCGGCCAGTTTGCCATTCAGACCGCGCTCGGCGGTTATCAGAGCATCAACGACTTGGTCGCCCCCGGTGGGCGTTTGTGCAAGCAGCGCGATTTGGCTTACCAGCTGCTTACCGCGATTCCCGGTGTCACCTGCGTCAAGCCCAAGGCGGCGCTGTATCTGTTCCCGCGCCTCGACCCGAAAATTTACCCGATTGAGAATGACCAGCAATTTATCCTCGAACTTTTGGAAGAAGAGAAGGTGCTGGTGGTGCAGGGCAGCGGCTTCAACTGGATACACCCGGATCATTTCCGCGTGGTGTTTCTGCCGAATGCCGATGATCTGGTCGAGGCGATCGGGCGCATCGCGCGCTTCCTGGAAAGCTATCGCAAGAAGCATGGGACATGAAGATCGTCGAGGTGTTTTCGGAAGGCGGGCAGGTTGTGGGCGGTGAATGGTTGGCGCTTGCCGAGCATGTACACCGCCAGTTGCGTCCGCACTTGCCAGCCGATTACGTGGCCAAGATGGAGCGCGTGTTAAAAGATGCACGCATGGCGCTGGTGGTAGAGGAGCACACTGTGCTTGGGCTGGCTGTTTATCGCTGGCACGAGAACACCTTTGATGGCTTGAAATTTTACATCGACGATCTCGTGACCGATGATGCTCGCCGCTCCAAGGGCGTTGGGCGTGCCCTGATCGCCCACCTCGAAGATGTCGCGCGCAAATTGGGTGCAAGTGGCCTAGTGCTGGATTCCGGAACGCAGCGCACGCAAGCGCACAAGTTTTATTTTCGCGAAGGTTTTGTTATTCCCGCTTTTAACTTTAAGAAATCATTCTCATGAAACCAATCAATGTAGGGCTGCTGGGCATCGGCACAGTCGGCGGCGGCACTTTTACCGTACTGCAACGCAACGCGGAAGAAATTGCGCGCCGCGCCGGACGCCCGATCCGCATCGTCGTGGTGGCGGACAAGAATGTGGAACTGGCGAAGCAGGTCACTGGCGGGTCATGCCGCATCACCGATGATGCATTCTCGGTGGTGAGCGACCCGGAAGTGGATATCGTCATCGAGCTGATCGGCGGCTATGGCGTCGCGAAAGAGCTGGTGCTCAAAGCGATTGCCAACGGCAAGCACGTGGTCACCGCGAACAAGGCCTTGCTCGCGACCCACGGCAACGAGATTTTCAAGGCGGCGCAGGACAAGGGCGTGATGGTCGCGTTCGAGGCGGCGGTGGCGGGCGGCATCCCGATCATCAAGGCGCTGCGCGAAGGTTTGAGCGCAAACCGCATCCAGTGGATCGCCGGGATCATCAACGGCACCACCAATTTCATTTTGTCCGAGATGCGCGACAAGGGCTTGAGCTTCGACACCGTGCTGAAAGAGGCGCAGCGTCTCGGCTACGCCGAGGCCGACCCGACCTTCGACATCGAAGGCGTGGACGCGGCGCACAAGATCACCATCTTGTCCGCGCTGGCGTTCGGCATCCCGATGCAGTTCGACAAGGCGTACATCGAGGGCATCAGCAAGCTGGATGCCACCGACATCCGCTACGCCGAACAGCTCGGCTATCGCATCAAGCTGCTAGGTATCGCCAAGCGCACCGATGAAGGCGTGGAGCTGCGCGTGCATCCCACGTTGATTCCATCAAAACGTCTGATCGCCAACGTAGAAGGTGCGATGAACGCGGTGCTGGTGCAGGGCGATGCGGTCGGTTCGACGCTGTATTACGGTAAAGGAGCAGGGGCGGAGCCGACCGCCAGCGCGGTGATCGCCGATCTGGTCGATGTCACGCGCATGCATACTGCCGACCCGGAAAACCGCGTGCCGCATCTGGCGTTCCAGCCGGATCAATTGTCCGATTTGCCGATTCTGCCGATGGATGAAGTCATCACCAGCTATTACCTGCGCTTGCGTGTGCAGGATAAGCCAGGCGTGCTGGCCGACATCACGCGCATCCTCGCCGACGAGCAGATATCCATCGATGCGGTGATACAGAAAGAACCCGCCGAAGGCGAAGAGCAGACTGATTTGATCATGCTCACCCACCAGACGCGCGAGAAGCGCATCAACGCGGCGATTGCAAAGATGGAAGCGCTGCCGGTGGTGGCGGGCAAGGTGACGCGGTTGAGGCTGGAGGAGTTGGGTTAAATATGTAGGTTGGGTTCACCCTAAAGGGTACAAGAGCGGCTTTATCGCGTAACCCAACATTGCGCTAGCTAATTTTAAGGAGGATCAAAATGTCTTTCAACTATCGCCCTTACATTACCAACAACCCTGAAATTTGCGGCGGGGAGCCTGTGATTACCGGTACACGCGTCACTCTTCGCACTGTATTGGCCAGTTTGGCCGATGGAATGTCGGTGGAAGAAATTCTCACCGATTTCCCCTCGCTTAGCCGCGAATCGATTAAGGCTGTCCTGGCTTTTGCCGCATTGTCTGCTGAGGAAGATTTGCCGCTTCCTGCCGCACCCGTCTTTGCATGAAAATCAAGCTGGATGAAAATTTGCCTGCCCGGCTCAAGAATGTTCTATCAGAGCTTGTAGGGTGCAATAAGCGTAGCGCATTGCACCGAATGTGTTGCCGTAAAATGCGGCGCAATGCCCGTTGGTTATTGCGCCCTACCGTTGAGGAATTTACCGAATGAAATACACCAGTACCCGTGGCGGAATGGCCGCAAAACCCTTTACCGAAATCCTGCTCGGCGGTCTCGCCGACGATGGCGGGCTGGCGGTTCCCGACCATTATCCAAAGCTGAGTAAGGCCGAACTCGTGGCAATGCGCGGCATGAATTACCGCGAGCTGGCTTTCGAGGTAATCAGCCGTTTTGCCACCGACATTCCGGCGGGCGATCTGAAGATCATCATCGACAAGACTTACACCGCAAAAACTTTCGGCAGCGAGGAGATCACGCCGCTCAAAACACTAGAACCCGGCCTGTATATCCTCGGCTTGTCCAACGGTCCGACGCTGGCGTTCAAGGATGTGGCGATGCAGTTGCTCGGCAACTTGTTCGAATACGCGCTTGCCAAAGACCACGCCGAATTGAACATCCTCGGCGGAACGTCTGGGGATACGGGGTCGGCGGCGGAGTATGCGATGCGCGGCAAGCGCGGCATCCGCGTGTTCATGCTGTCGCCGCTGGGCAAGATGAGCCCGTTCCAAACCGCGCAGATGTATTCGCTGCAAGACCCGAACATCTTCAATATTGCCGTGACTGCGCCGTTCGATGCCTGCCAGGACATGGTGAAAGCCGTGTCGAACGATCTGGCATTCAAGGAAAAATACCAGATCGGTACGGTCAATTCGATTAACTGGGCGCGGGTCGTCGCTCAGGCGGTTTACTATTTCAAGACTTATTTCGCGCTGACCAAAAGCAACGACGAGCAGATTTCCTTCGCCGTGCCGTCAGGAAATTTCGGCAACGTGTGCGCCGGGCATATCGCCAGACAGATGGGGCTGCCTATCGCGAAGCTGATCGTCGCGACCAACGAGAACGACGTGCTCGACGAATTCTTCAGAACCGGCGTGTACCGCCCGCGCCCGGAAACGATGCATACCAGCAGCCCGTCGATGGACATCACCAAGGCTTCCAACTTCGAGCGTTTTGCCTACGACCTGGTCGGGCGCGATGCAAAAATCCTCAAGGGGTTGTGGCTGCAACTGGAAAAGGATGGCTATTTCGACTTGAACAAGACGCCGTATTTCGCCAGGGTGCAGGAATTCGGCCTGGCCTCCGGCGCCAGCAGCCACGCCGACCGCATCGCTACCATCCGCCGCGTGCATCAACAGTACGGCGTGGTGATCGACCCGCACACCGCCGATGGCATGAAGGCCGGGCTGCAACACCGTGAGGCCGGCATCCCGCTGGTATGCCTGGAGACCGCGCTGCCCGCCAAGTTCGAGGAAACTATCCGCGAGGCATTGGGACATGATCCGCAGCGTCCGGCCGGTTACGAAAATATCGAAAACCTGCCGCAACGCTTTGACACCCTGCCGCCTGATGTCGAACAGTTGAAGGCATTTATTGCGGCAAGGGTTCCGGTGTGAATCGCCATATTGGCATGCTAAAGTTTTCTGTGTGCATTCCATGACCGCTTTAGGGTGGATCATCGCGGCCAGCCTGGCGGGCGGCGTACTGAGCGTGCTATGCGCCGCGCTGTTCGCGCTGAGCGCCCGCCCGCACTGGGTCGGCTCGCTGGTCAGCTATGCCATCGGAGCCTTGCTCGGTGCGGTGTTCCTCGAAATTCTGCCCGAGGCAATGGAGACCGGCAGCAGCGCGGCGGCGGTGAGCGGCACGGTGCTGGCCGGTATCCTGTTGTTCTTCACGCTGGAAAAACTGCTGCTGTGGCGGCACTGCCACCACGACGATTGCGAGGTGCATGAGCGCGATACGCATGGCCGCAGCGGCACCATGATCATGGTCGGCGACACCTTTCACAATTTTGTCGACGGCGTGATTATCGCGGCGGCATTCCTTGCCGATACCCAGCTCGGTATCGTCACCGCGCTGGCGATCATCGCGCACGAGATCCCGCAAGAGGTCGGCGATTTCCTGATTCTGCTGCATTCCGGATACAGCAAGGCGCAGGCTTTGTTCGTCAATGTGCTCTCCAGCCTGGCGATGCTGGTGGGCGGCGTGCTGGCTTATTTCGCCTTGCAGTCGATGCAGAGCATCGTGCCGACCTTGCTGGCGCTGGCGGCGGCAAGCATGATTTACGTCGCGGTGGCCGACCTGATCCCCGGCTTGCACCGGCGCGCCCGGCTGAGCGATACCCTGCAGCAGGTGGTGCTGATTGTGCTGGGAGTGGGCTCCATCTTTCTGATTGGCATGTTGGTTCCGGAATAATCGGCGGGCGTATCTCGATGAATAGCACCATTCCAAAAGTCGGCTTCGTCTCGCTCGGTTGCCCGAAAGCGACCGTGGATTCCGAGCACATCCTCACCCGCCTGCGCGCCGAAGGCTATCTGATTTCTGCCAGCTATCAGGATTCCGATCTGGTGATCGTGAACACCTGCGGCTTCATCGACAGCGCGGTGGAGGAATCGTTGGACGCGATCGGTGAGGCGCTGGCCGAAAGCGGCAAGGTGATCGTCACCGGCTGCCTCGGCGCGAAGGGTGATGTGGTGTGGCAGGCGCATCCCAAGGTGCTCGCGGTGACCGGCCCGCATGCCGCCGACGAGGTGATGGAGGCGGTGCACGCGCATTTGCCCAAGCCGCATGACCCGCTCTCCGATCTGGTGCCCGCGCAGGGCATACGCCTGACGCCGAAACATTACGCCTATGTGAAAATTTCTGAGGGTTGCAACCATCGCTGCACCTTCTGCATCATCCCCAGCTTACGCGGCGATCTGGTCAGCCGCACGGTCGGTGATGTGATGCAGGAAGCGCAGAATCTGGTCAGCGCAGGCGTGAAGGAACTGCTGGTGATTTCGCAGGACACCAGTGCTTACGGTGCGGACATGAAATTCCGCACCGGTTTCTGGAACGGCAGGCCGCTCAGGACACGCATGACCGAACTGGCTGCGGCACTGGGTGAGCTTGGCAAACCGGGTGAAGGGGGTGTGTGGGTGCGCCTGCATTATGTCTACCCGTATCCGCATGTGGACGAAGTAATCCCGCTGATGGCGCAGGGCAAAATTTTGCCGTATCTGGATATTCCGTTCCAGCACGCCAACCAGCGCATTCTCAAACTGATGAAACGCCCCGGCGACAGCGACAACGTGCTGGCGCGCATCAAACAATGGCGCGAGATTTGCCCGGAACTCACGCTGCGCAGCACCTTTATCGTCGGCTTCCCCAGCGAAACCGAAGAAGAATTCGAGGAGTTGCTGGATTTCATCGAAGAGGCGCAACTGGACCGCGTCGGCGCATTCGCCTATTCGCCGGTGGAAGGCGCGGCTGCCAACGAGTTACCGGAGCACATCCCGCCCGAAGTGCAGCAGGAACGCCTTGGGCGGCTGATGATGTTGCAGGAAGAAATCAGCGAGGAGCGATTGAAGCGCAAGATAGGCAAAATCATCACCGTGCTGGTGGATGAAGTGGACGAGGAGGGCGCTATCGCGCGCAGCAGCGCGGATGCCCCGGAAATCGACGGGCTGGTTTACATCAAGGATGGCCAGCAGCTAAGTGTGGGCGATTTTGTAGAAGTGAAAATCACCGAATCAGACACGCATGACTTGTGGGCAGAGCGTGTTCAGGCGCAGTAATTTTTTCGTTTACATGCAAGATAACGTCTCCTTCTCGGCCTTATGTAGCGCGCTACATAAGGCCGAGTAAAGGACAGTCAGGTTCTCGGCCATAACGAACGCTGGCGATTTACTGAAAAGGCCATTTCCCCATCCTGCTGCAATGCCCGCTTCCAACTTTTTCGAACAGTAACTTTCGAGACATCCCAGCTATTTGGCTTTGCATAAAATGTCTTACTCCCTCATTAACAGTTTGTCCGAAATTTCGAGGCCACCACTGTAGGGCGACTATAGTGCATGTAGTTTGAAATACGACATCGTGCTATGGTTGAGTGATCGACTGATTGAAATGCTACAGCCACTGAAGACTTCACTCGTGTGAGTGATGCATCAGCCACATGCAGTTTGAGAAAACTGGTTTGTGGTACAGTTAAAAAATCGCAAAATGAGCCCGCTAATATGTACGGATTACAGGGGCTAGGTCACATCTAACACATTTATTTTGGGGATCTAAATATGTCTAGTTATTGTTTTTTTACACCGGATGCCCAGGAGTTAGCGGATAAAGCGGGCATTAGAGAAACTATTGAAGGCTTTGCTGAATCTACAAAAAAACAAACTTATGTCTTACGTCGCCCGCTTTCTAAAAATGATACAAACTATGACTACGATGAAGCTTTAGCAATATTTATATCAGGAATGCGACCATGCTTTGTAAATGTTGGCGACGATGAAGCACTATTTGAAGAATACAGAGACGACTTTATCGAGGATATATCTTTTCTCTCGGAAAAATATAAATACAGAGAAAAAATTGGGAGAAGAAAACATTGGGGTTCTCTCTTCGACAATTGTGACCCTGGAAATCTTGATTTTGAAAAACTTACGCTTGAAAAAGCTTCCGATGGACGACTAATCGACCTCATTATTTCTCTTGTCGTCGGCAGTATTAATGATACAAGCAAAATAAATCTTGAACCAAAAGATTTACTCGACACAATCAAGTCAAAAATAATTCTTTTCGATACCGATCAAACAAGCTTTGTGTTCAGAAGCGGGCCAACTAAAAAATTCACTATTCAGGGCTTGGCAGGCTCAGGCAAGACAGAGTTGCTACTTCATAAGATGAAAGAAATTTATTCTAGTGATGCGGAAGCTAGAATTGTTTTTACTTGTTTTAACAAGATTCTCGCGTCAACGATGAGAACAAGAATACCTGATTTTTTTGATTTTATGAGGGTTGAGCGACAAATAGACTGGGGTAAAAAACTCTTCTGCTTTCATTCGTGGGGTAGTGGGAGGGAGCCATTATCAGGTATGTATAGATACATATGTCATTCCTATGGGATAGCGTTTGGAAGTCTAGCGGCAGGTAGTTTTGATGAACTTTGTAAGCGAGCAATTAAAGAAATAAAATCAATAACAGGGGGCGAGAAGTTCATTTTTGACTATGTGTTTATTGACGAAAGCCAAGATTTTGCGAGTAGTTTTTTGGAGCTTTGCGAGTTAGTAACGGCAAAGAAAGTTTTTGTCGCTGGAGATGTATTCCAAAATATTTTTAGACCAATAGATGGCAGCGTGAATAGATCGGATATGGTTCTAAAAAAATGTTACAGAACCGATCCTAAAAATCTTATGTTCTCACATGCTCTTGGAATGGGGCTGTTTGAGCAACCAGTTTTACGCTGGCTTAGACCTGCTGAATGGGATGCCTGTGGATATACATATACTGAGTTAAATGGCAGGGCAAAGTTATCTAGAGACTCTTTACGACGTTTCGAAGATATTCCAGAAAATTTTAAGAGCACTATGGTACACACACTAACTGCAGGTATATCTATTGCTGAATATATTATCTCAGTCATAAAAGATTTAACCATCCGGTATCCGAGTCTACAGCAAGGAGACATTGCAGTTATATTCCTTGATAAGCATAGCTATATTTACGACTGTATCACTGAATTAAAAATTAAAATAAATGAAAAGTTTGGATGGGTCGCTAATGTTTCATTCGAAACAAAAAGGAGAGAACCAGATAGTTTCTTTATATCGAACATTAATAATGCAAAAGGGTTGGAGTTTCCATTTGTTATATGTTTTTGTAATGATATAAATAGACAACCATCATTCCGAAACGGACTTTATACAATGATGGCCCGCTCTTTCTTAGAAAGCCATCTGATATTAAGTGCGAAAGCAGATAGAAATATCATCAAAAATATAGGTGATGGTTTGGAGTTACTGACAAAAAATAACTATTTGGACGTGAGAGTACCTTCAGAAGACGAAATAGAGAATCAGAAAGACTTTATTGTTATAGATGAACAAGTTTCAACTGAGGAATACGTCAGACAATATTGCTCTGGTAGGGGAGCAACTCCAAGGCTAGTCGCTAAATTGATTAGTCGAATAAATTCAATGGTAAAAGATTCGGATTACGATGAAGAATATCTCGATAGGCTACTTGAAATTGAGTATGAAAGGCATCGTCAGCTATGACTGCTTTCTTCTACAAAAAAATTCCAGAATATCAGCTAAATGAGTTCATTGCAGTTCGAGATGCATTTGACAACCTCTCCAATGTTATTAATTTTATCGAGATAATCAATACATGTGCTCATTGTAAGTTAAATGACTATGAAGAAGACTTTGACTTGGTGATGTTTTCTGGAGAATATCGTAGAGCTCTTATCAAAAAAAGTGATGGTTTTTTCTCAATGGCAATTCCTTTTCAAGTGCTGGATATAGGTGACAGAATCTCACTTAACTTAGATAATTTTGGCGTGGAAGTTAGTGGTCAATTCATATCAATAATGCGTAATGCACTTGAGACATCAAGAAAGAGTAATTTTTCTCATGAAGATATAGTCTTATCGTTATGTGAAAATTTCAGCCTAGAGCTAAATGAAGCTATTTTTTACTATGATGCATTTGTTTCCCTCGTTTCAGAAGATCATGGTTATTTCAGATTCGATGATGATCTGGCCAATGAAAACGGTAAATTTCATCCACGGTATCATTTTGATTTTTTCTGTAAAAATTCTTCATCTATTAAGATTGGTGTAGACAAACCTATAGATATAAATTGTTTCTACGCACTGTTTGACAGTAACTATACTAAGCATTACCTTAGGAAGTAAAAGGAAGGGGTTAGACTCATAAAATCAGCAAAGACAAACTACAGGTTTCGACTCTCGGACCTTCGAACTCTTCTTGTTTGCGATGTTTGTGGAGTCTGGGCATGAAGTAAACCGCAAACAACAACGCCCGGATTTTCTAATTTCTCAAGGTGGACTGACTGTTGCCGTGGAAGCTGTCACAGCCAGCGTGCCTTCCAACGATGGCATCCAACCGTACTTTGCCGTAGCCGAGGAGCAGACCAAACAACAACGAGAGGAATATATTCGTAATAATGTTCCCATTAGGCTAGGTAGCCCTTTATTCACTAAGCTTCGCCAGCGCTACTGGCTCGAACCACACGTCTCAGGCCGTCCTTTTGTGATCGCGATTCAGGATTTCCACCAGCCCGGTTCACTCGCTACTTCATCGACACCTCTCAGCCGCTATCTATTTGGCTTTGAGCAGGAGTGGTATCACGATGTGGACGGAAAGCTAATAATTACGGAAAGGGACGTTGACTACCACCGAGTAGGATCAAAGAAAATCCCTTCAGGGTTTTTCAATCAACCCGAGGCGAACAATATTTCCGCCATCTTATTTTGCAACAGCGGTACGATTCCGAAGTTTGCTCGTATGGGACACGAAGGCGTCCATCGAAGCAAGGTAGTTTGGATGATTCGCTTTGGTACTTGTTACCAGCACGATCCTAACGCGAGCCTGCCAGAAGGTTTTTTATATGAGGTTGGGGATCCCCGCAATGGACGTGAATCATGGCGAGAAGGAACAGCTCTTATTCGAAACCCGAACGCCCTCAACCCTCTTCCTGGCGAATGGTTTGGTGCTGCGATAGAGGAGAACTCTGTTAATGGGAAGCACGTGACTACTTTTCGGGAGCCATTTCTACCCTACTGGTCGCTTACCGAGATGTATCCAAGCGACATTCCCGAACGTCATATTCAGAAACGAGTGGCTCGGATACACGAGGAACTCTCAAAATCTTTTCCTATGCTCGGTACATTGGGCGAGCTGTTTCCAACTCGTCGTGGAGTCAGGTGGTTGCAGGCTCTCATCGAATTATTTAAGTCCAGCCGAGCGAAAACGAACGACGATTCCGCTCATTAGGGGCTGTAAAAAAACAAGTTGCGCAATTTATCGAGGGCGAATGCAATAATTCCAATCTCCGTGAAATTCATTGCGTTCGATCTTGATCGCTGCCAAGTCTGCATCGGAGACGGTCAG
>Ga0172380_10002623_pt1 | contig 27021 bp, 30 predicted proteins | sample Leawe162metaG_FD_119747 | JGI IMG/M metagenome (GOLD analysis project Ga0172380, IMG submission 119747) | Leachate microbial communities from a municipal landfill in Southern Ontario, Canada - Leachate well 162 metaG | ecosystem: Engineered > Solid waste > Landfill > Unclassified | place... | reverse complement strand
CTTACTCCCACCGGCATCAAACAAGCCAAGCAATTAAGTCTGCTTCTCAAAGACAAAAAAATCGAAATTGCTTATCATTCCCGTCTTTCCCGTTCCAAAGACACTCTCCGCCAGGTTCTCAAATCACATCCCGAATGCAAACAGATTTACAAAGATGACCGAATCATCGAACGAAATTATGGAAAATTGTCCGGTTTTGCTCACCAAACTATCATCAACGAATTTGGCCAAAAACAATTTGATAAATGGCACCGTTCTTGGGACGAACGTCCTCCTCAAGGTGAAAGTTTTGCAGATGTTGCCCTTAGAGTAGGGGATTTTGTCAAAGACTTAAAATCAAAATATTCCGGTAAAAACGTCTCAATTGTTATCTCAGCCCATGGAAACTCCATCCGGGCTTTTCGAAAAATTATGGAAAAATCCACCGAATCTGAAGCCTCCTCCTGGAAAATCCCCTACGATCAATATTTCGAATATAAAATCTAATTCTATTATCCTTCAAAATCCAAAAATTTCGGTATTAACTCAGCCAACAATTCTTTACCCAAACTAGTCCTGAATCTTGGTCCCCTCCGTGTATTTAAATCTATTTCCACGTATCTAGCCCTGCCTTCTTTGTCAAAAGTCGGCCTCACCATTCTTACATCAATCGCCCCCAAGGTATCCGCTTCCATTAAAATTATTTCATCCAAATCTTCAAGCGCTTCCACCCTATCGTGAACTGAGACCAAATGAACCACTCTGTCTCTTTGTCCTGGTGTCAATATCCCCATCACTTCTTCCCCATCAACAAATTCTCTTGCCATCTCCGCCCCCACAATCATATGTCTGGCTTTTCTATCTTGTACCACTTCATATTTACCCGAATCACCCTTAAAAAGCCCGTAATAACCAATATCATGCAACCAGGCTGCCGTCGGAATCACCATCAAATCCGCGTTTACAGATCTAGTTATTAATTTTGCATAATGGACTACAGCCCTGGTATGAGGTACGTCCCAACCAATTCTCCCTTTTTCTAAAAATTGCATTGCGTATCCTTCTGCCAATGCCATCAAACGTTGTCGGCCTGCTTCTATCATATCAAATTATACCATCCCTTACGACCAATATTTTGAGTGTCGAATTTAAAATTATACCTCAACAAAAATTTCATCAGGATATTTTTCCTGCAAAAGTTCCATAGTCCTGGCTCTGACTTTCATTCTGATATCCTCAGGTGGATAGTTAAAGGTAGAAGAAACTCCCTCAACCTCTATCACATTTCCAACTCTTGAAACCAATGCCATATCAACTTCATCCCCATCCAACAGCCTTTCTCCTATTTGATCGTCGCTTAAATCTCTAAAGGCAGGTATTACATATCTGACAATATCCCTATGTCCTATACTCGGCCTATCCCCAATCACCAACATTTCTCCTGCTCTAACCAGCTTGTGAGGGTAATATTTTTTTTCACAAATGCTTGTCATATCAAATTATACCATCCCCTAGGTCATTTTCAACTCTTCTTCAATCTCCATCAATCTGTTATATTTGACCACTCGCTCCCCCCGAGTTGGCCCGACTTTAATATATTTCGATCCTACTGCCACCGCCAAATCCACCAAAAAAGTATCATCCGTTTCTCCACCGCCTCGATGGGATGGAATTGTCGGTAATCCGTGGACTTTTGCCAAAATACAGCAATCTATTGTCTCCGATACTGTTCCTGCCTGATTTAATTTAATTAAAATTGAATTGGCTGCCTTTGTATCAATAGCTCTTTGCCAGCGCTTACTATTTGTCGCCGTCAAATCATCGCCGATATTCAAAACTCCCGAAGGCAATTTTGCTGTCAATTTTGTCCAATTTTCCCAATCATCTTCAAAGAGCATATCTTCCACCGTCGCTATCGGATATTTTTCTATCCATTTCAACCAATATTCAATCAAATTTTCTCCATCCATGCTAACTCCGTCTCTATCCAAGTTATATTTTCCGTTTTGATAAAACTCACTCGCTGCCGCATCTATTCCCAACACAGCATCCTCTCCCGGCCTTAACCCCAGTGATTCTATTGCCTCCACCAAATATTTTAATGGTTTTTCATTACTCTCAATCCCGTCCGGTGCATAAGCCCCTTCATTTCCCACATTTGTTGATAATCCATTTTTCTTCAGCACCTCTCCTAACTGGCTATAAATTTCCTGATTCCTCTCGATAGCTGCTTTTGCACTTTCCAATCCTTTTGGCATACACAAAAATTCCTGAACATCCGTCGTATTTACTGCATGCTTTCCGCCTTCAATCATTACCATCATTGGTATGGGCAGTATCCACTCATTTCCATCAATTTCAAATTTTCGTCTCAAATATTTATAAAGAGTTGTCCCTTCATCTTTGGCCGCCGCTCTTGCTACTGCCATCGATACCGCTAAAATTGCATTACCTCCCAAATTTGATTTATCTTCCGTTCCATCCAACTTAATCATTTTTTCATCTATCTCTCGCTGTCCTGTTACCTCCATCCCTAATATTTCCACCGCTATCCGACTTTCTATATTTTCCACTGCTTTCAGCATTCCCTTGCCCCCATATCTGTCCATATCTCCGTCAAATATTACTGCCGCCTCATGTTTCCCCGCCGACACTCCAAAACTTACCGATGCTTTTTCCACTGCTCCCGATTCTAATTCTACTTCCGCCTCCACACTCGGAGTCCCGCCTGAAGCTAAAATTTCTCTGGCCTTTATTGATTTTATTTTCGACATACTTAGTTTATATCAAGAATTACCATCTTCTGCTTCCCCGTCCCGCTTTCATATTCCAATATTTCCCCAATTTTTTTCTGATATAAATTTCTCCCTATTACTGACGTCTTAGGTAATAAACCAATATTAATATCTTCGGAAGTTTCGGTTATTAAAAATTCAAACACTTTGTCATTAATTTTTACTTTTACTTGACTGCCAATTTCCACCAAAATACTTGTAATAACTTTTCTTTTTTTAAGCAACCTTTCCACCTCTTTTAAATTCCGGTCAATCCTAATTAACTCTTTTTCCGCCATTTCTATCGCATTTTCCAAATCCCATCTGGTCGATGATATATATCGGGATTCAGTCGGTTTATCGGCAAATCCGATCTCCTCTCTTTTTGCCTTTAATTTACTCTCAGCCTTCTCTCTCGATATTTCTAATTTTTCAAGAATATCAACTATTTTAATCATTTTTGGCCTTTTACCATCATTTTATGTTTGCGGTTTTCCTAAAATTCTTTTCATCATCTTCTTCAACCAAAAATCTTTCACCGAGCCTTTCCAGTATTTCCAGTCGATTTCTCCCTTAACCCACAAGTTACCATATAGTTTTTCATTATTATCAGAAAATTGTTGATCTAATTTCCCAATTTTAATCGGAAAATACACCTGAATATATTCCTCTATAAAATTTATCTGTCCATAAATCCTTCTCAAAAACGCCATCATTTTTGTTTTATCCAAACCTGCCATCTTATAAGCCCATGGCCAATACTCAAAAAATATTGTCGGTTTAAATTTTTCAATAGTTTTCTTCGCCCCCAACATTACTTCCGGCTCCCATCCTTGCGTATCAATTTTAATTAAATCTATTTTTCTTTTTTCTTTTTGCTTTTTCAAATAATTATCCAACTTGTAAACTTTTATTTTTTCATAACCGGAAATTGCTAGCTTATCACTAAACAATCTGTGGTCACCCAAATTATCCGCCGACTTAAACATAGTTTTTATTGAATTATTACTTCCCAAAGCTCCCTTAATTACTTTCACATTTTTCAACTTATTTTCACGAATATTTTTTACTAATATCTCATAGTTTGTTTTATCCGGTTCAAAGGCATAAATCCTACCTTTTTCTCCGACTTTTTTTGAAAATAACATACTGTAATATCCAATATTTGCCCCAACATCAATTACTACATCTCCTTCATTTATTTGGTCCAACATCAATCTGCTCAAATATGGTTCATACTTTCGCAGTGCAATCCTTTGACCAATATACCTATCTTCCGGCAAATAATTACATACCAATTTGTGTTTTCCAATTACTGTCTTTACCAACTTCATTTTCATTTAACTTATTATATCTCAGACAAAACCCTTGACGTTTTCAAAATTTATCATTACAATATTAGCAGTCCAAAAGTTTGACTGCTACGTCAAACCCGACATCTGCCATTAGCAGAGGATCTTTATTCATTAATAATAAAATAATATATGTCAACCTCAAATATCATCCCTGCCCCCGGTTATATTTTAGTCAAGCCTCAAAAAAAAGAAAAAACCACTGATTCCGGTATCGTTTTACCCGATAGTCACGAAGATAAACCTCAACAGGGAACGGTTCTCGCCATCGGTCAGGATTTTATTTCTGATTATGGCACTAAAAAATCTGCTCCTTGTAAACTCAAAGATACCGTTATCTACCGCGAATGGGGTGGTAAAGAATACAAAGATGGCGATCAGGATCTTTTGATCCTTAAATTCGAAGACGTCATGGCCACCATCAAGTAACTACAAATTTCTAATTATTTATTCTTAATTAAATTATCTTATGGCAAAACAACTCAAATTCGGGGCTGATGCCCGTCAATCTCTCTTAAATGGTATTAATATTTTAGCCAATGCGGTTTCCACCACCCTAGGTCCCAAAGGCCGTAACGTCGCCATCGACAAAAAATTTGGCGGACCCACCGTAATTCATGATGGCGTTACTGTAGCCAAGGAAATCGACCTCGAAGATCCGTATGAAAATATTGGGGCTCAACTTTTAAAGGAAGCTGCCTCCAAAACCAACGACTCAGCCGGTGACGGTACTACCACTGCCACTGTTTTAGCCCAAGCTATTGCCAACAAGGGCATGCAGGTCGTAACTTCCGGATCCAATCCCATGCTAATTCGAAAAGGTTTAGAAAAAGGTCTAAAAGCAATTCTAACCAGCCTAGATACTATGAAAAAAGACATCAAAATAAGTGATAAAAGTTCTATCGAACAGGTAGCTACAATTTCTGCTGGTGATTCGTCTATCGGCAAGATTATTGCCGATGCTGTGGTTAAAGTTGGTAAAGACGGTCTTATTACAGCCGAAGAGGGTAAGGGGCTAGAGTTGGAAACTAAAGAAACCAGTGGTATGGAATTTGAAAACGGTTTTCTTTCTGCCTATTTTGCCACTAATACCGAAACTATGGAAGCCACCATCGAGCATCCTTACATCGTGATTACCGACAAAAAAATTAGTTCAATCCAGGACATTCTTCCTTTTTTGGAAAAATTGGTTAAATTAACCAAAAATTTTGTCATTATCGCAGAAGATATTGATGGCGAAGCTTTGGCTACCTTAGTCGTCAACAAACTCCGTGGTACCTTCAATGTCCTGGCTGTCAAAGCCCCTGGTTTTGGTGATCGCCGAAAAGCCATGCTCGAAGACATCGCCGTTCTTACCGGAGGTCAGGTAATTTCCGAAGATCTTGGTGTCAAATTTGACACCATTGAGCCGACTCAATATTGTGGTCAGGCAGATTCGGTTGTTTCCGACAAAGACAAAACCCGGATCCTTGGAGGTACAGGCTCTGAAACAGAAATAAAAGCTAGAGTCAAACAACTTAAAACTCAAATGGAATTATCCGATTCCGACTATGATAAAGAAAAAATGGCCGAAAGAATAGCCAAATTAGCTGGCGGTGCCATCGTCTTACAAGTCGGAGGTGCTACCGAAGTTGAAATGAAAGAGCGTCTCGAAAGAGTTAAAGATGCCATTGATGCTACCAAAGCAGCCGTCGAAGAGGGAATTCTTCCCGGTGGCGGTGTCGCCCTTCTAAAAGCCATATCTTCTCTCAACAAAGTCGAATTCGACAATGATGAGGAAAAAATTGGACTTGAAATTCTTCGCTACGCTCTCGAGCAACCGGTTCGTAAATTAGCTGCCAATTCCGGTGAGGACGCTGGTTATATCGTCAACCAGATCAAAGACGCCATCATCAAAGACCCCAAAACCGACTACGGTTACAATGCTGCCACCGGTGAAATGGGTTCAATGATTAAATTTGGTGTCCTCGATCCGGCCAAAGTAACCAAATCGGCCCTAATCAATGCCGTCTCCGTTGGCACTATGATTTTGACAACCGATGTTCTTGTCACCGATATTCCCGAGAAAAAAGAACTTCCATCCCCGGACATGGGTGGCATGGGCGGAATGATGTGATGAAGGTTTTAGCCGAATCAAATAAATAATTCTTAAACCCCTCCCGCAAGGAGGGGTTTTTACTTTTCCCCGTTTTTTATGTAATATATAACATATAAAACTACATGACTAGATACTTTATCTACTGGCTTTTAGTTTGGGCTGTTATTTCCTTAATTCTGGTATTTTTTGGCCAGGCAGGAGCTCTTCCGGGTGTTGCTCTGGCCGCTCTTATCAGTCTCTTAATAATGATAAAAATTCTTTTTGAGCAATGGTCAGGAAAAGTTATTGAATTAAAAACCGAAACCCAATCAAGTACCGATGACGATGGTTACACCACTACCCGAGAAGTTCAATTTGCTCATATAAAACTGGACAATAACAAAACCAAAAAAATAGTCAACCAAGGTTGGAAAGTAGGGGACCGGCTTGCCAAAATTCGTGGACAAGCCAGCATTAATTTAATTAATTAAGTCTGCATCCGTTTGATCGCGCTAATTTTGGTGCCACTCTTTCGGCTAAAGCCCGTACCGCTGCTCCATTTCTGATTTCACAACCCCTACACCCCGGCATAGTACCGCATTTATATAAATCTGGATTCAGATGACTTTCCAACGCTTTTCTTGCCTCATCCGCTCCCAGATAAACCCTATTATGATCCAAACCTATTGTTGTTTCTATCACGCAAATTTTTGCCATTTTTATAAATAATTTATTAACGTATAAATTAAGTCGACTCTACATTCAAAATCATTCTCAGTTTGCTACAATATGCTCACTACCTAAATACTGTCGCGATAGCCAAGCGGTTAGGCAGAGGTCTGCAAAACCTTTCAGGTGGGTTCAACTCCCACTCGCGACTCAATGTTTATCTTGTTTCTTCGTCTATGTAGGTAATCTTTTTTGCAGGATCTCCACCTAACATTTTACAAATACGACCTTCAAATGTTGGTACAAAAGTTATTAAATCAAAAGATTTATCATCAACAAAAAACCTCCAAGGCATAACTTTGTCAGAGCGGGAAAAAACCTTCGAGGCGTAAAAATTCGCATATTTACCTGGTAAACAGAGAAGCTCTTCACTCGTATCTACGCTCAAGGCCAATACTTCTCTGCGGTTTATAAAATGAGACAATACTGTCCCGACTCGAAACCCTCCACTGAGAAACAATGCTGTACTCTCATAGTTGTAGCCTTCCTTATCTTTCTCACCTACACCCATTATATGAACTCCTGCTTTATTGCAATGCGTTGAACCTCCAATAAAAATACCTATACAATCAGGGTTATTTTTCATATGTCCAGCAATGTTGCTTGCCATCGCAATATCTCTTTCAGGATAAAGACCTTCGTCTCCAGGAATGCCCTTGTTAGCTGTATCAATCGCATAATACGAAATTCCATTCTCCTTACAGTATTTTACTGCATAATCAAAATGCTTAATATTTTTTTCAGTGTCACCGCTAGTTTCGAGAAAAACAACCGGCTTTCGGTCTGCTGATTCAGCAACTAATCCAAAAATCTGCTCAGTATAGTGCTTTGTCTGTGCATCGAAATGATTATCTTCTCCAATCATTACTACATCTGAATTTCTCACAACAGTACCTATTCGCTGGTTTAGTGGAACTAAATCCTTTTTCATTTGTTCCATATGAACAGTCTCAGGTTCAATAAACCTTATGTCTCGATTATCTATTCCCACGTTTGTATTTTACACTTATTCTTCTGACCACTTCGTCCGCCACTCAAGTCTCAATCAAGAGGTTTGCAATCTCGCAGCGGCGGGACAACCCCCACTCGCGACTCAAGTAAAAATTTTTGTCACCTCCTCGCCACCGGAATTTCAGCAAAAACAGAACTGTTTTTCTGGATACTTCCGGCCAATTCTTCTGATCTTAGGTTATATTCTCTTCTTGTCTCTCCGCCACATTCCGGACATACAACTCTCGGTGGGAATAGTTTTGCCTCACAATGAGGACATATCTCCCCGGTCAAACTATATCTCTGTTTTCTTAGTCTCCAATGTCTTGGAATTTCCATATTATTTCTCTTTAAATGAATCAATATTATTTTTTCGGACAACCTGTAGTGTCCAATATCCCAGATAACCCAACACTATCGCTTCAATAATCACCACTCCCCAAAATATTTCCCCTACCGACGGCAATATTCTCCCATATCTCCACTTATCCCATAAAACTCTCAACCCTATATATATCAATGCTGGCAAAATCGCAGCCGTCGACACCAACACAAACTGGGACTTATCTTTCTTGGCTCTGATAGTTTTTAAAGTCAAATACGGCTGATAACTTAACAAATATAAATTACAAAGCAAACCCCAAATTTGTCTCACACCTATTAATACCGTCAGTTCAAAAATTTTTTTTACCCTTTTTTCGATCATAGTTCCATTCTTTTTTGAATTTTTGTTTGGCTCGGATCAATCTCGACTCAACTGCCTTAACACTGACTTCCATAATTTTGGCAATTTCTGTAATCCTCAAACCGTCTACATATTTAAGTCGCAATATTTTTCGATATCCTTCACTTAACTCACTAAAAGTTTTTTTAATTTCCCTTTTTAGTTCATTTTTAAGTGCATCTCTTTCCGGATTTAAGGCTTTATCAGCCACTTCCTCAAAAATCGGATTACTTGAAAACAATACCGTTTTTATTTTTTTCTTTCGGTAGTAATCGATGACCTTATGGTTAGCAATTGAACAAATCCAGCTAAATTCAGACGATTTTTTATTAAAACTGGGATACGAATTAAAAGCCGCCAAAAGTACATCGTTAGTCATTTCTTCTACCAATCCCTCATCATCCAATTTCTTAGATATATATTTTTTGATACTGAAATAATACTTTTTATATAGTTCTTCCACGATTATATATTTTAACTCATCTTTCAACTTCTATCATTTTAAAACCTGCCTGCCGCCAGACACTCATGGCTATTATGTCATGTGTTTTATATACTGAATGTATGATCTTAAGCCAATCAGGTCCTTCCTTAAAGGAACTTAGTCGCCAACTCCGACTGGATCTTCTAGACATGATATATCAGTCAGGCCATGGCCACATTGGTGGATCCCTTTCTGCACTGAACCTGATAATCGCCGTTTATTTTTCTCGTCTTTTTAATTTTAAAAAAGATCACTTTGTTCTTTCAGCCGGCCATCTTTGTCCGGCTCTTTATGTAGTTTTAGCCAGGGCTGGTCATTTTCCCAAAGATTTGCTCTCTTCCTACTCATCCTTTGGATCTATTCTCCAAGGCCATGTCTCTACCCAAGTTCCCGGAGTCGAATATTCTTCCGGTTCACTTGGTCAGGGCCTTTCTTTTGCCGCCGGATTGGCGTTAGGTGACAAATCGCGCATCACCATCTGTTTAACTTCGGACGGTGAACACAATGAAGGACAGATTTGGGAAGCCGCCATGTTTGCCTCCAAATACAAAATAGGTAATTTGATCAACATTGTTGATCACAACAAATATCAAATTGACGGCAGCACCGACCAAATCATGCCCACCAACGATCTCGCTGCCAAATACATCCGCTTCGGTTGGACGGTTCTTACCGTTAATGGTGACAATATTAACCAAATTATTAACACCCTCAAAAAAACTAAAAATTCTAGTTATCCCGTCTGTATTATTGCCAATACAACTTACGGTAAGGGTATTTCATTTATGCAATACGACTTTAAGTATCACTCTGTCGATAATCTGTCTCAAAATTTATACCTTCGTGCCCGAAAGGAGATTCTCAATGCCAAATAAATCTTTATCTATCCGTCAATCTTTTGGCGATACCCTGGTTAAACTCGCCCGTTCCAACCCCCAAATCTACGTAGTCAGTGCTGACCTTAAAAGCTCTGTCAAACTTTCTGAATTTGCCCGTAAATTTCCCAAGCGTTTCATTGAATGCGGTGTTGCCGAAAACAATGCTGCTGGTGTTGCCGCCGGTTTGGCACACACCGGAAAAACCGTATTTCTAGCTTCTTATTCTTGTTTTTCTCCCGCCATAAATTGGGCTACCATCAAACAATCAATTTGCTACAACCACTCCAATGTCAAAATCATCGGATCACATTCAGGTCTTCTCTCTACAGTCCTTGGTTCGACTCACCAAATGCTTGAAGATATCGCACTAATGCGATCTCTTCCCAACATGCAGGTATTTTCTCCCGCCGATGCTTATGACACTCAAAAAATTATCACCACTATTGCCGCCAGTCCCTTACCGGCTTATGTTCGTTTAGTCAGAGCAAATACGCCTTTATTTACCGATCCTCGGACAAAATTTACTATCGGTACTGCTACTATACTCCAAAAAGGTAAAGATATTACCATCATCGGCCACGGTCCCATCCTCCATCAAGCCCTAACTCTTCGATCTTCTGTTTCTATCGAAATTATCAACTGTCCTTCCATCAAACCTCTCGACAACGAGACTATCCTAAAAAGTGTCAAAAAAACCTGTCGCCTTGTTGTCATTGAAGACCACCAAAAAAACGGTGGACTTGGTGAGGCAATCGCTGCCATGATATTGGAATCTGGTCTAAGTCCAAAATTTATCCATCTTGCCATAGAGAATCGCTTTGGCCAATCCGGACACGACCCAAATCAACTATACGAACATTATGGAATCAGCTCAAAAAATTTACTTGATGCTATAAATAAACTATCAAATGACTAATTCAAACTTTCCACCTCTTCGTCAAATCTTTAGTGCTTATCAAACCCAACAAAAAGCCTTACCTTCATTTAACATCGACTCCTTTGAAATTTTCCAATCAATTGTGATTGCTGTTCGTCAAACTAATTTACCTTGTCTTGTTCAGCTCACTGCCGGTGAAGACAAATATTTTCAAGCCGAAAATCTTTATCTTTTAGTCCAAAAAGCTCGACTTGAAGGTCTGCCTATTTATCTCAACATGGACCACTCCAAAGATCCCAGTCGCCTTCTGTCTTTAGTAAAACTTGGTTTTGACATGGTTCATTTGGACAATTCTCTTCTGGACTACAACCAAAATCTTACCATCACTCAACAATTCATTTCTCAGGCCAAATCTATCAATCCCAATTTACTCGTCGAAGTCGAATTCAATCACATAAATTTAATCGACGATCAACCCAACTCCAATAGTTATACTGCCCCTTCTCAGGCTCAGGAATTTATCCTCACCACCAGAGCCGACCTTTTAGCCGTATCTATCGGTAATCTTCACGGTGTGAGTCTCGATTATCCTGAAAAACTCGACCTCGACCTCCTCTCTCAAATTCATCAAAAAATCCCCGAAACCTTCCTGGTTCTCCATGGTGGTTCTGGTATCAGTTCTGATCAAATTTCTTTGGCTATCAAACAGGGGATTATAAAAATAAATATCAATACCGATCTCCGTCTTCAATTTAAAAAATCCATCAAAAAGTATTTTTCTCAAATTAATTCCGAAAGAATTTACGACTACCTAAATCCTCTGGTTTCTGATGTTTCTGAGATTGCCAGACAAAAATTAATCCAATTTTCCCAACATGTTTGATGTAATTTCCATCGGTGCCGCCACCGTCGACATTTTTGTAAAGTCCAATCAATTTTTGGTTCAATCCGATCTTCTTTCCCTGCCATATTCCTCCAAAAACGAAATTAGTCAGTCTCTTATCACCAGTGGCGGTGGGGCCACTAACTCAGCCGTCTCCTTTTCTCGTTTGGGCCTAAAATCTGGAATAATTTCACTAGTTGGCAAAGATCCCCTTAGTCAATATCTTATTTCTGATCTTAAAAATGAAAACATTGATCATGATCTTTTAGTCGAATCAAATCAGGAAACTACTGACTTTTCCGTAATTTTAGTCGCTCCTGACGGTGGACGTTCTATCCTAACCAGCAGAGGTAATTCCCGTCTCGAGGAAAATCAAATTCCTTGGGATAAAATTACCACCCGTTGGCTCTATTTGACCTCTCTCGAAGGCAATGTCGACCTTCTGGAAAAAATTATCGGTTTTGCTCAGGATTCCAAGATAAAAATTGCTCTAAATCCCGGGAATCGTGAATTAGCCCAAAAACAACAACTCCAACCGCTTTTAAAATATGTCGATTTTCTTCTTCTCAATCGTACTGAAGCCGAAATAATTACCGGTTTAGAAAACACTATATCCAAATTTTGGGACAAAGTATCAATTCTTGGTTCAAAAATTATTTCAGTTACTAACGGTCGAGATGGGGCTTATGTCTTTTCGGGTACCGACAGATTTTATTCTCCGGTAATAAACACCACTCCTGTCGATGAAACTGGAGCTGGTGATTCTTTTGGCTCTACTTTTGTTGCCGCTCAAATTCACGGTTTATCTCTCGAAGATAGCCTCTTTTGGGGTATCAAAAATTCCGCTTCCGTAGTTTCTTATCTTGGTGCCAAAACCGGACTATTAAGCCTTGACCAAATTAAATCATAAGCATGCTTTACAATAAAAATACCAATATCATTCATTTTTTTTAATTTATGTCTTCCTTACCTCAAAAAGATAAAAAGAAATATTTATCGGATTCCGATGTCCAACAACTGGATTTAGTCAAAACTTTAGACAATCACAAAAATGTCAAAAAGAATCGATTTTGGGTAATATTTTTACTCACTATCACCGCCGGTCTGAGTTTTATCTTCTGGTCATACAATTATTTTCGTCAAAATCCAATTTCTCCCAAATTTAGTCTTAATATTAAATTACCCATCTTTACCACCAATTATAATCAAGCGAATCCTGATCTAAAATCAGTAATTGATCCTTATCTTCAGCCCAATCCCGATGCCTGGTCGATTTATGTTGAAACTTTACCAGGCTCAGTTCATCAATTTTCTTGGTCATATTTACCTGACTCTATTTTTAATCAGACTTCTTCTTCTCAATTGATTTCCCAAATCCAAACTCAACCAATCTCATCCGATTCCACCATCAGAAATAATTTACCCCAAGGTACCGAAATCAAACAAATTAAAAATATTTCAGACATATCTCGTCAATATCAAATATTAGTCGGCTTACCCCGCTGGCAAATCTTCATGGTGATTCAGGTTTCCTCGCCGGCCAATCTTGACGAATCTTCACAAAAAATTCCCTCACTCATCAAAGATATTTACTGGTCTATAGTTTCTCAATATTAACTTCCTGTTGGATTCGGACTGACACTCATTTTACACTTAATACTTCCTTCAGTGCCTACTACGTAATATTGATATTTTCCGCAAATATTATCTTTTTCAATTCCCATCGGCACCCCCCATTTTTCATTATCTTTACCATCAATCATTTCTTTCATAATCCTATTCCAGATCGGAGTTGCTCCGGATACTCCCGAAGCCACCCAACTCATATTTGAATTATCATTGTTACCCACCCAAGTTGACACTAAATACGAAGGTGTCCAGCCGATACACCAATTATCTCTTAAATTGTTAGTCGTTCCTGTTTTGACTGCTACAGTTTTTCCGTCTATCACTAATTTCGAATTACTTCCAAAAATTGGAGTTCTTGCCTCATTATCACTTAAAGCATCATTGATCAAAAAGGAGTATCTTGGATCCAAAACTTCCTTTGTTGAGAACCTTTTTTCATACACAGTTTCTCCCAAATAATTCTCAATTTTCAATATCGGATCCAGATCAACCATTTTACCTAAATTTGCAAAAATACTGTAAGCTCCAGCCAACTCTGTCATTTTTACTTCTCCGCTTCCCAGAGCCAGTGACAAACCAAATCTATTTTTATCTCCCCAGCTGCTAATCCCCATTCTTGTTCCTAAATCTATCATTCGATCCACTCCATTTTCTGCCAACAATTTCACTGAAGGTACATTCAAAGAAGATGCCAAAGCGGTCTTTAAAGTTACTCTCCCCATATATTTACCATTATAATTTTTTGGACTATATGGTTTTTGCCCTTTTATTACATAACTTACGGGAGAATCATCTATCAGTGTGGACATGGTCAACCCTCTTTCTAGTGCCAAATAGTAATTAATTGGTTTTATCGAAGATCCCGGCTGCCTTAAAGCCGTAGTTACATTATATTTTCCGTCAATCTCTTTAGCATTGTAATCTTTAGACCCGACCATAGCCAAAATATCTCCATTTTTCACATCAATTACCAAAGCCGCCCCGTTACTAATATGTAAATTTGCCACCTTATCTGTTTCTTCCCTGACTATCCGTTCCGTCATTTTTTGCACTTCCATATCCAAACTTGTTGTAATTCTCAACCCCTGCCTTTCGAAATTAGAAAATCCCTGATTTTCCAAAATTTCTTTCACATAAAATACAAAATGTGGCGCCAGGATGTTGGTATTTTCTTCTTTGATATTCAATGCAGTAGATTTTGTTTTTTCAGCTATTTCTCTACTTATATAACCAGCCGTCACCATTTCATCAATTACTTTTCTTTGTCTGGCAAAGGCCAATTCCTTATTTGGTCCGTAAGGTGAATACGAACTCGGTGCCGCTGGTAATCCTGCCAAAAAGGCTGCCTCTGACATCGTAATTTCCCATACATGTTTCCCAAAAATCTTAAAAGCAGCCTCTTCAACTCCATATGTTTCTCCTCCATAAGAAACCTGGTTAAAATATCTCTCCAAGATCTCGTCTTTTGTCATCCTTTCTTCCACCAATACCGACAGCATCAATTCTTTAAACTTTCTGTCCCAGGTTTTTCTATTATCCAGAAAAACATTTTTTACCAATTGTTGGGTAATTGTTGACCCTCCATGCAGACTTCCGTCCTTACCGTTTTTTAAATTATAAATTATCGCATTCAATATCCCTTTCACCGAAAAACCATGATGATTGTAAAAATTTTTATCCTCAATCGCCAAGGTTGCCCAAACCAGAGATTGGGGAATCTGCCCAAGCGGAGTCCAACTCCGGTTTTCATTTATATAAAATTTATATAAAACTTCACCGTTCCTATCGGTGATTCTACTCGACATCACCGGTGGTAAATAGATTATATTTACGTCTGGGAGTTTTTCCACCATCTGATTTATCATCAAAAAACCCGTACTCAATACCAAAATTAGTGGCACCAGCACCACCATCGCCCGAGGAACGCTGATTTTTTTTCTAAACCATCCTAAATTAAAATTTATCCTAAATTTATTTTTTCTTATCTTGTCCAAAGATTTAGACAAAATCTTAGCCAAACCTATTATTCCAATCCCTATTATTCTTAACAATCTATATAACGGTCGACCTAATCCTACTAGCAAATTTTTTACTAGTAACAATATTGATAGTATTTGCATTTAAGGAGTTGGTGTTGGGTTAACTGCTGGACAATCCAGACAAACAAATTCACCACTGACATCTTCAATCGCCATATGATCCTGCCACTCTACGTTCGTTTTTTCTTCGCCAAACTTTACGATATTACTGGTGTCTTTGTCTATCAGCACATTTTGTCTCAACCCCACCCTTTTGTTGGGTACATATTTCTTATTAAAATACTCAAAGTGGGAATCACAACCTCCCTCGGGGGGTAAATAACCCGTCAAGTTACACACATTAATTCCTACCATTTCTGTTGGAAGTGTCCACTTCTTTACCGGTAGGTCTTTCATTAATTCAGTCATGATATTATGCCAGATAGGCGAAGCCCCGGTTGTTCCGGAAGCAATACCACTCATCTTTGAATTATCATTGTTTCCCACCCAAACCACAGCCACATAATCCGGACTAAAACCTATTGTCCAATTATCCCTCAAATCATTCGTTGTCCCTGTCTTCACCGCCACTTCCGGATGTCCTTTTATATTTAACATTGAACCTCGGCCAAACACCATACTTCTTGCCCCATCATCCGACAATATCGACTGGATCAAATAAGTTGTTTCTCGAGACAACACCCTCTCTCCGGGTACATATTTATAACTATCTATTGTTTCACCGTTTCTATCAATCACTTTCAAAATAGAACTTAAATCCTGTCTTACACCTGAATTCGCAAACACTCCAAAAGCAGTCGCCATATCCGTCATCATCACCTCACCTCCACCCAGAGTTAATGATAATCCGTATTGTGAGGGATCTTTAAATGTACTGATTCCCATAGCTGATGCCGATGCTACAAATGCTTCCAAACCGTTGAGTTTTAACATTTTTACAGCTGGAATATTCAAAGAACTTGCCAGCGAATTTCTCAGAGTTTGCACACCGTAATAATGGTAGCCATAATTAGTCGGACAATATGCTTTTTGGTTAACCTGTGGGAAACAAACCGGTCCGTCATTAAATATTGATGCCGCTGTCACCCTACCTGTTTCCAATCCTACCGCATAATTTAATGGTTTTATTGATGATCCCGGTTGTCTCATTGCTGTTGTTACATTGTACTTTCCGTCAATATCTTCGGCCATATAATCTTTTGACCCTACCATCGCCAATATTTGACCTGTTTTTGGATCAGTGATCACTACTGCGCCGTTACTTACACGATATCTTGTTAGTTTTGCAATCTCAGAAGCCACCGCTGTTTGTGCATAGTTTTGAATATCCAAGTCCAAGCTTGTAGTTACTTTCAAACCACCTTCACTTACTTTTTTATTGCCATATTCTTCAACCAATTGTTCTTTAATATAAAATACAAAATGCGGTGCTCTGATTCCTTCACTGTCAAAAGCATAATTTAATTTTTCCATTCGGGCTTTTTTAAATTGGTCTTCACTTATCCACTTTTGCTCCAACATTCGTCTCAAAACCAATTCTTGTCTCGCCTTAGCCGCGTCTGGATGGGCAAAAGGAGAATATCTACTTGGAGATCCCGGCAATCCGGCGATCAGTGCCGATTCTGCCAAACTTAAATCATTCACATGTTTATTAAAGATACCTTTGGCGGCCGCTTCTACTCCCCACAAAGTTCCCCCATAAGGCGTTTGATTAAAATACATTTCCAAAATCTGATTCTTACTATACAACACCTCAGTTGCTACCGTTAAAATAGCTTCTCTGATTTTTCTTTCGATTGTCCTTTCTTGAGTCAGTAATGCATTTTTTACTAATTGCTGGGTTAAAGTCGACCCTCCTTGTAATCTTTTCTTAAATACAGTCATGTATAGACCTCTCATTATTCCCCTCATATCAAATCCCCAATGTTTATAAAAATTTACATCTTCCGTTGCCAGTGTAGCCATTTTTAAATTTTCCGGTACCTGGTCAAGTTTTACTGATACCCTATTTTGATCGGCATATATTTCATAGAGCAATTTTCCATTTCTGTCAAAAATCTGAGACGATTCAGGATATTCAAAGGTGCTTAATTTTCTCGGATTCGGAATATCTCTGGCAATATACACTAGCACTCCCAAACCAATTAAAAATGACACCAACAAAAATTTAGATATCCATCCAAACCTAAATTTCCATACCTTCTTGATCTTCTTTTTGTTTTTCATTCCAGATATTTATTTCATTCAGTAATTCATTTAAATCGGAAGTATATTCTCCCATATTATTCTCCAATTTACTCATTACTGCTACATAAGCCAAACCGGCTGTATAACCCTGTTTGTGTAATTGTCTCCATTCATCCTCATTTTGAGTCGATTGAGAAATTAGATTATCTGTATATTTTAATCTGTCAAGCGCTTCCTGACCAGCCTCAATTATCAATCTGCCATTATTGGGGGCAGAATCCTTATTAGCCAACTCCATTACCTCTGACATTTTTTTATCTGCCAATACCAAAGAAATTTTAGCTTTGTTTAGATCACCCCGACTGAAAAATAACCACATCCAATCTCTCACTTTTCTAAATCCATAAAAAGTTTGATTGGGTAACATATTTACCTCCGGTAGTTTGTACGTATAGTCTATGACGGCACCATCCGCTTGAATAGTCTTTAAATTCACCGTTTTTACCGCTATTTTACCCTCATTACTTTCTTGAGCTAAAATATCCAGCGACGCTCGGCTGATAGACACAAACAAAACTAATATCCCCAAACTCACTGCAAAAAATCCGTAGATTATGTTCCATATCCTCTCCGATGCATTAGGGGCAATCATGACCCATTCTATCAAAAAAATTTCTTACAATTTTTACTTAATTTTTATCCGTTCGGATGAAAGAAGGCTGATCCCAAACTTACCCTTTCTTTTTTAATTTTAGGTAGCATAAACATCTTTTGTCCCATATAACAAAACAAGTTTAGCCAATCCAATCCTTTTACCTCTCTTTTACTTTCAATATTGTTTGTTTTTATTAATCTTTTCATTTTATTGCTATAACCGGTATTAACATATTCGCCAACCCAAATATTTTTTTTCATAAATTTTTCATAAATATCTTTTTTGTTCAAAATTGGCCTCATCATTACCAAATCCATTGCATTTCTTATGTTTCTTTTATCTATTGGAATTTCCAAGTTAGCTTCGTCCAACCACAAATTGAGACAATATTCATCTCCGACTTCCTTACCATTCCATCTTCGGTGGGGGATTCGTCTTCTAATTAATTCAATTTTCAGCATTAACCTAACCACCCACAATCTTTGTTCTTTTGTAATTATCAACAAATCAATATCATCGTTATCTTTTGCACTTCCGGCTGCTACCGAACCTGTTATTCCTACCATTAAAATATCTTCATACTTACCAAGTAATTTTTTTGCAAATTGTTTGGCTTTCCTTATCCTTTTTTTACTGATTTTGTTTATTGCCTCCCCACTCTTTATCCCAAAAGTACCAGCTACCTTCATTATTTCAACATGATTCCATCTTTTTGATCCGATCAGTCTTTCTTCCAATTGAGACAAAGTCAAAATACTTCCATATTTTTGGGCATACTCCAAGCTTTTTTTTACCGATATCTTCAAAGACATTATTATATTTTAATCCAATATTCCTTTCATCTTGCTATAATAAACCACTTGCCCAATTCCATCCACATCATGAATAAGAACTCGAAGATATACCGTATCTGGGAAATGATACCTGGTATTTTTGCCTGGGTTACCATTAGTTTTCCAATTTGGGGTTCCTTTTTAGTTCCCCGTCTTGTTGCTTACTTCGTTATCGCTTTTTTAATATACTGGCTCTACCAGTCATTCAAATCAGCTTTTTTTGCCATCATCGGCTATTACAAAATCCAACGTAGTCAAAACACCGATTGGCTAGTTCAATTTAACCAGGATTTTAGAGCTGATTGGCTCAAATACCGAGATATTAACCACGTCATTATAATCTCTTCATATAAGGAACCCCTTGAAATTATTGAAATGGCTGTTGGTAGTTTGGCCGCTCAAATTAATTTTGATACCAAAAAACTTCATGTAGTCATTGGCCAAGAACAAAGAGCTGGATCCAAAAACAACCAAATCACCATTGATTACTTTTCCAAAAAATATCAAGATGTCTTTGGCAGTCTGACTTTCACCGATCATCCCTCCGATCTTCCCGGAGAAATCGCCGGCAAACACACCAATGAAGCTTGGGCAGCCCGTCATTTTAAAAAAGAATATATTCAGAAAAATAAATTTGACATCAAAAATTTCACTCTAACTTCTTGTGATGTTGATACTATTTTCAATCCAAAATATTTTTCTGCCCTGACTTATTTTTATGCCCAGGATCCCAAACGTTATTTTAAATTTTGGCAATCTCCCATATTTTGGCATCACAATATTGATCAGGTTCCGGCTCCCATCAGAATTATTGGTACTCTCGGTAATGTTATTCACATTGCCAATATTCAGGAACCAGATGGTTTATTTTTTAATTATTCCTGTTATTCTTCCTCCTTCTATCTAATTGATAAAATCGGTTATTGGGATCCCGACATGATTCCTGAAGACTGGCACATCTTTCTCCAAAGTTTTTTTGCCACCGGAGGTAAAACTTCTGTAAATCCCATCTTTCTACCTACTATTGTCGATGCTCCCAGCGGTAAAAATTATTTTGACGCCCTCAAAAACCGCTACAATCAATGTGTCCGCCATGCCTGGGGTGCTACTGATATCCCCTACGCAATCGAACAAGCTAGGGTCCATACCGAAATCCCTATCATTACCAGATCCCTTCGAATTTTTAAACTTATCGAAACTCATTTTATCTGGTCTTCAAATTGGTTTATTCTTACTCTCGGTACCAGTTTACCGGCCATCCTCAACCCGAAATTTTTTCAAACTGCCTTTGGTTATAATCTTCCCCGTATTTCAAATTTTATCCTTACTCTATGTCTCATTCCTCTCATTGCTCTGATTATTCTGGACTGGAAACTTCGTCCACCCACCGCGGATAAAAATTTCAGAAACGCCATCAAAAATCTTCTCCAGTGGCCATTTATGCCTCTGGCCACCCTGACTATGTCTGTAATTCCCGGGCTACATTCTCATACCCGACTGATGTTAGGTAAAAGACTTGAATATAAGACAACCAACAAGAAAGTATAGTCCGGTGACCACAAAATTTAATGATAAAATCAATTAAGCATGAACCTGTTTTTAAAACTAAAAACTGTTTTTTTTCGTAATTTTTGGCTAATATCAGCATTTTTTTTCATCTTACTAAGAATTCCCAGTCTATACGAACCCAATTGGTACGGTGATGAAGGTATCTATTTAGTACTCGGTCAAGCCATTAGAAAAGGCTTACTCCTTTATCGCGATATCCACGACAACAAACCGCCACTCCTTTATTATGCCGCCGCTCTGTCTCATAATGTTTTTGGTTTCCGTTTGCTTCTAAGCCTACTTATGATTCCAACGATTTATTTTTTCTACCGCTTGATCAAACAGCTAATCCAAAATGAAAATATCGTTAAACTTAGCACCTTTTTATTTTTAATTATTACCTCAGTTCCTACCTTTGAAGGTAACATTGCCAATGCAGAAGTATTTATGTTACTCCCCACCATTCTTGGTGTTTATCTGGTTCTAAAACCCCGTTCCGGTTTTGATTTTCTGACTGCTGGTTTACTTTTGGGAATAGCCTTGATTATTAAAATTCCCGTCTTTATCGAAATTGCATTTCTAATCTTTTGGCTCATTTCCTCCTCTCTTGATTTATTGCCTAAAATTAATTTTTCTCCCCAAAAATTCATTCAAAGTCTTCATTATTCCTCTCTCTTAATTTTGGGTTTTATCACCCCAATCTTTATTTTGGGTATTTACTATTACTTACGCGGAGCTTTCCCTGAATACCTCAATGCTTCTCTTTTACAAAATTTTTCCTATCTGAGTTCCTGGACCACCGGCACCCATTCCGGTTCTGCTACTCAGGGAGGAGTCCTTATCCGTGGAATTCTTCTTCTTATTGCTTGGTTGGTCCTATTTTTCTTAAACCGTTATCGCCTTATTGAAAATAAACTTTATTTCACCGGTCTTTGGTTCGCTGCCACTCTTTTTGGGTCTACTCTTTCTACCCGTCCATACCCTCACTATCTTGTTCAAATCCTTCCCCCCTTAGTCATCCTCTTTGCTTTTTTCCTTACCTCTCCAATCAAACAAAAACTACTGCCTGTTTTCTTTTTCCTCTTTACTGTATTTATTTTTAAAAAATACGATTTTTATAGCTACCCTGTCATCAAATACTACCAAAACTTTTATTCTTTTATTTTTAAACAAAAAGATCAAATTACTTACAACCAAAGTTTTAGTCCCGGTGTTAATCAGGACTTAGAAATCGCAAATTATCTCAAAGATAAAGTCTCTCCTGGTGACCGAATATTCGTTTGGGGAGATCATCCATTTATTTATGTTCTCACTGACACCCTTCCCACCGGCCGTTTTACTGTTGCCTATCATGTCGTCGATTTTAAAGGTTATTTTGAGACCTTAGACAGTCTCAAAATTTACACTCCGCCATATATTGTCTATTACCCAATGGCCAACCGTCCCTTTCCTGAATTGGATGATTTTATTCGTCGCTATTATTTTCTTGACCATCAATTTGGCCAAACCAACCTTTATCGACTCAGATAATTATGTCTCTTTTAGAAAATATATCCCACAGCCTTGGTAATTTGGGTAAATTTTGGCAACAAAAAGATAATGGTCAGGTTCTTCGTTCAAATATATTAATTATCACCGTTCAAATTGTTCTCTTAGTCTACAAATTCAACGATCTTCCTCCTCAAGTACCTCTTTTTTATTCCTTACCATGGGGAGAACCACAACTTGCCTCAGCTAGTCAGCTTTTCTTTCTTCCTACTTTTTCTATCGTTTTTAGTTTGATAAACAACCTTCTTGCCGCCACAATTTTTTCCAAAACCACTCTTCTCTCCAAACTTCTGGTAGTATCTTCCTTGGTAATTTCTATTCTCAGTCTTGTCACTCTTTTTCAAATTATTTCACTTCTTACATAAATGATTTTTTATTTCATTGCCGCCATCTTTATTTCCAGTCTGATTTCTCTTTTTCTCTCTCCTATTACCAAAAATTATTTTATTAGACACGGATGGATTGAAGACCCTCAACAAAAACAAAGTAAAACTCAAAATGCCACCGCTCTTCGTCCTGTACCCCGGGGTGGGGGAATTCCCGTATACATCAGTGTCTTAATTACTTCTTTAATTTTTTTACCCCTAGACAAACATCTCTTTGGAATCCTTTTGGCTTCCTTTACTGTTTTGATGATTGGTGTTTGGGACGACATCAAAGACATCTCTCCCAAACTCAGACTCCTTACTAATATCTTATCTGCTTTAATTGTTGTTGGTTCGGGTATTGGTATTGCCTATATTTCCAACCCTTTTGGTGGTGTCATCAATCTTTCCACTCCCCAAATTACCTTCAGTTTGTTCGGTCCTCATACTATCTGGATTCTTTCTGATCTTTTAGCCATCCTTTGGATAGTTTGGTCTATGAATATCGTTGGCTGGGCCAATGGCGTTGAGGGACAACTTCCTGGTTTTGTCTCAATTTCCGCTATATTTATCGGGATTTTAGGACTGCAATATTCTTCCGATATTACCCAATGGCCGGTAATTATTTTGGCTGGTTCTGTCGCCGGAGCTTACTTAGGTTTTTTACCATTCAACTTTTTTCCACAACAGATGATGCCCGGCTATAGCGGTAAAAGTTTAGCTGGTTTCTTTTTGGCTATCCTAGCAATTTTATCAGGGGCCAAACTCGCCACCGTTATACTTCTTTTAGGTATCCCTATGATAGACGCCACCTTTGTTATTCTAAGACGGCTCAAACAAGGTAAACCTATTTATTTAGGTGATGGGCAACATCTACATCATCGTCTCTTAAAACACGGCCTTACCCGTCCTCAGATTGCCATTTGCTACTGGATGTTTAGTTTTATTCTTGGATTTATCTCTCTTTATCTCAACAGCCAACAAAAATTTTATGTTTTTATCGGTTTAATTTTGGTTTTCATTGGTTTTACTCTCCAACTTTCTCGGAATAACTCGCGCTAACCCACCCCATCTTTGACTCTCCTAAATCTATCTGATACCACCCATCCTGTTCGCTTATCAGAGTATATTCCTCTCCCGGCTCTACTCTTGCCACTTCCCCGGCCGATCCCGACGCTGTCGCCCTGACTCTCAACCATCCTGTTTCAGTGTCCAATATTTTTATCTTTTTTTGGGACATCAAATTACCCAAGGTATTTTCTTCTTCAATCGTTTTTTCATACTCATCGGTCAAATTTTTACCGGAATCTATCCCTAATTCTGCATCAATTACCAGTCTGTAGCCTCTCGTTGCCTTCACAAAAACGTTTATCGATTTGTAGCTGGGAAACGAAATTTGTACCTCCTTGTCACCTTCGCCAATATTATCAATTTTCATCGGTGTGAACCCCTTCATTTCTCCATCTATAAAAACCGATGATTTATCCACATTTGAATTTACGATTATTCCTGCTTTTTCCGGATCTCCCGTTTTTTCCATAAACAACACATATCCTCCGGAGTTTTCACTCATTACTCCAAACTCTCTTTCAATGACTGTAGTTGTATAATTTTGCAAATTTATTTTTCTACTCCATTCTTGTTTGCCATCTACGGTTTGGATTTTTATCTCATTTTCTCCCGGTTTTAGGCTATTATTTTTGTATGGCGTCATCCCGGCATCTTTCCCTCCGATAATAATTTTTGCGCTCGGATTGCTTACTATTTCAATTCCCGATTTTTTGGGGATCAGGCTACATCCTCCCAAAATTATCGACACCGATAGTAATAAACCTAGCTTTCTTAACATGTACCTAGTTTAACCCAAAATTCACTTTCTTTCTAAGCCTTGATATCATTAATTATGAAAAAATTATTAATAATACCAATCCTTTTGGCATTATTAGCTGTCTTTTTTTGGCCTAAATTTTCACTTACCTCACCTCTCTCATCTTTCAAACCCGATATATCAAACACTCCCACTCCTACTCCCAAACCACCTCAAGCCATTATCGGCTTAGCCGGTGATTTAGGTCTCGGTCGTCATATTACTTCCACTGCCCGCCTCAAAAACGATTTTAGTTGGAGTTTTGGTGGCGTAACTTCCTGGCTCCAACAAAATGATATAAATATCGCCAATCTCGAAAGCCCTATTACTGACCCCTGTCCTGAAGGTCTTACCGGCACCTTCACCTTTTGTGGAGATAAACGTTTTTTACCCCAACTTTCTAAAAATAAATTCATCCTAACCTTGGCCAACAATCACATTCTCAATTACAGCCAATCAGGTCTCAAACAAACCTATGATTTTTTAAATCAATACCAAATCCCTTTTTACTACTCTCATCAGAATGATCATAAATTTACCACTCAAACCATCGACAACATTAGTTTCGGTTTTTTGGGTTATGACTTGGTAACATATCCACCAAGTATAGCCAACAATATCGCACAATCAGAACTAATTGAACAAATTATTTCCGATATCTCCCAATACAACAATCAAGTCGACTGGCTCATTATTTCTCTTCACTGGGGCAACGAATACTTACCCCAAGCCGAGACCTGGCGAATTAATCTAGCTCATCGTCTTGTCGATGCCGGCGCCGATATTATTCATGGCCACCACCCTCATGTCATCCAGCCTTCAGAAATTTATAAGGATAAACCTATTTTTTATTCACTTGGTAATTTTATTTTCGACCAAAGCTGGTCTTACGAAACTTCCCACTCTCAGCTTATCCGTCTCACCTTAAGTCAAAACTCCATTCTTGATACTACCGTCGTCCCTATCGCCATCCGAAGCAATTCCCGCCCCGAAATCGAAACTATCGATTAAGTAATTTTATCTAGTTTCATCACAATCTTTTCCCACACACTTACATTATTTACCAGTTTCAAAGTCATCAACACCTCTTCCGGAGTCTCTACTACTTCCACTAACTTTTTTTCAATTTTCTCAAAATTTAACCCTTCTCCTATTTCATCAATTATTTTTTGCCAAAATTTACCAAATAATATTAACGGCTCATGATTTCCATACTCAAATTTTGCCAATTCCCAAACTGCCCCCAATTCGGCCAATGTCCCCGTTCCGCCTTTATAAATAACAAAAGCATCTGCAATTTCAATCAGTTTTTCCGTTCTCTCATTAATATCTTTGCATATATATAGCTTATCGGCCATTTTTAAATTATCCTTTGAATTTCCTTCATAATTTCCCGGTTCTTTTTTTGGATCAATTATCACTATTTCCACCCTACCTTCAACCGATTTTGCTCCAAATGTACTTGCTTCCATCACTCCCGGCCCGCCTCCGTTGACAATAATATACCCATTCTTAGCCAATAATTTAGCTGTATAAAAAGCTTCAGCATAATGTTGATCTTTTGATTTTGCCGTAGCATCACCAAAAAACGCCACCCTTTTGATTATTTTTTTTGATGTCGCTAGGCTCATTTTTTATGAAAAGACTTTAACTTTTGATCAAAACTTTTCGACTTAAATTGTTTTGGTAGTAACTCCGACAGTCTTTTTACTTGAAAATTACCCATCATATCGCTTGCCACCACCTCCAAATCAAAATCATTTACCTGACAAAATTGTGTCAAATACTGAAGGCATGCACCACAAGGCCAGGTGATATTTTCATCGGCCACACAAATTGCTTTAAAATCATAATTCCCATGTACTACCGCATGATCTACTGCCGACATCTCAGCACAAACTCCCAAACTTGAAATTACCCCTTCACTGTTACATCCTTCAAAAACTTGTCCATCGCTGGTCATTACCGCAGCACCAAAACTATGATTACTTTTAAACGAAAATGCCTTTTTTCTGGCTCCTTTGGCCTTCTCGATTAATATTTCTAATTCTTCTTTATTCAGTTGCATTTTTTAATTCTAAATAATTACTTTCTATTTCTCCATCAAAAATTGCACTGGTACAATAAAAAATATCCACTCCAGCTTCTTTTAACTTGCCAATATTTTTTTTATTTACTCCTCCGTCAACTCCGATTCTAAAAAGATATTTATCATTTTTCTGAATTTCTCTTAGTCTCTTTATTTTCTCCCAAATCCTTTCATCCATTTCTTCACCTCCAAATCCTGCCTTTCTTCCCATCAAAAGCACGACATCAGTTTCTTCAGGTATCTCTCCCAACTCGGTCTCAATATCAAAACCCAATCCTGCTTCTATCCCGCTTTCTTTAATTTTCACCACAAAATCTTCTCTGCTACTCATCATCTCCACTTGCCCGATAATCCTGTTAGCACTGACAAAAATTCCCTTTTCAATCCAATTAATTGGTTCTTTTACCAACAAATGCAAATCAAAAAGTTTCGAATTCAAATCCCATTCTGATTTAGTTAACAATTCCAATTCAAAGGTCCGACCTTCACAAAAGACATTATCTACCACATCTAT
>Ga0172380_10002622_pt1 | contig 27029 bp, 34 predicted proteins | sample Leawe162metaG_FD_119747 | JGI IMG/M metagenome (GOLD analysis project Ga0172380, IMG submission 119747) | Leachate microbial communities from a municipal landfill in Southern Ontario, Canada - Leachate well 162 metaG | ecosystem: Engineered > Solid waste > Landfill > Unclassified | place... | reverse complement strand
CCTCTCCCCGCCACCCCCGATGACACGTTCCTCGTCGTTGATCGCGACAATGATCCTGATTACATGCGTCTCGACATTACTGCGCTCACTGATAATGTCTACTATCCATGTTTCATTCCCGCCATAAAGAAACTTGAAGTGCGTATTGAGTCTGCCACTGGATCTGGTGGCGCTGTCGTGCCGTGTGGATTCTCCTATGGTGTCAGGAAGCTCAACGTGTCCGATCACATCAAATGGGAAATCCCGTTCAATTCTCCCATCGCGCGATCTGATGCTCAGAAGATCATTACCGATTACCCCACGATGGCCAAGAAAATTCAAGCTGGACTGATGTGAGGCTGATGTAAAATGGAAGAATTTCTGCTCGATCCCCCGCTGCTCTCCCCGGAGAGCAGCCAATCAGGCAAACGCCCTCTCACCGTCCACGAGAAGGCACTCAGGGACATTGGCGGATATCGAGTCGTGAATGATACTTTCCCTCATGCCGTCATAATTCCGCCCACTGCCGAGTTCTTTTATGCATTTGCCGAGGCTGGTGATAGTCGATTGGAGATTGGTTCTGGTCAGGCCGGTGCCACGTCCACTTTCGTTGCATTCGAAGATGCTCTTATTGGTCCGTACCCGATTGCACCTGGTCAGGGCATTTCGTGTTATGGTGCTGCGTCCACCTGGTGCAATTTCCGGTTCCTCGGCAGAAGATACTAACGTGGTGTTTGGTGTTACATGGCAGTTTCCAAGAAGTATAATCGTGGTCGGTTTAGCATTGATCACTATGAGTTTCAGAAAGGTGGTGATGGTGATGTTAAATTTTGTAATTTCATCGGTGATAGCTCTCAGGGCTTCAAAGTTCCTGCTAAATCGCTCATGATTCAGAACCATGGCGGCGGTGCTGGTGAAAATTATCTTTATTATCGCACGATTCATACTAACCTTGGCACGTCTGCCACCAGCCGCCTCTCCGCCGATGAATTTATCAATTATCAGCTCGGTGAAGCCGTTTTTTGGGGCGTGTTACTGTGGTCATCTAATGCAAACTTGGAATTCTCCCTTGATGCCACCCCCGGTGAGTGGACTGATTTGGAAGTATCTGAGTACATCAATAATCCTGTCGTTAAAAAGCGAATTGATTCACTCGATGATCTCGGACTTTCGAGCAGCCTGGTGATCTGAAGATGCCGATGAAAGGCGTTTCTTCCTTCAGAAATCAGAGTGCTACCCTCAATTTCTCCAAGGGCGGGTCTACGTCGATATACGTTGACCAGAATCACGCTGCTAGTGATGACAAAAACGACGGCTATAATTGGTCCCGTCCCAAGAAAACTATCGCCGGTGCTATTGCCATCCTCGAACCATGGATGGAGATTTGGATAAAGTCTGGCACTTATGCCGAGAATGTTGTCATTACTGAAGAGAACGTGATCCTCCATGGAGTCGTCCAGGCGGGCCTTGATCGCGTCGAAATTGCTCCCCTCACCGGAGTTCCACTTGATGTCCAAGTTGGCTATTTTGAGGCCGAGGGCCTGGCCCTTGTCAGTACTAATGCCAATGCACTGCAATTGACGGGACCAGGCCAGAAAATCCATGATACTTACATCGAGGTCAATTCAGATGGATCTACTCAGTGTACTGGCGTCTTACTCGATGACTGTGATAACGTCGATTTCCATCATAATCATCTCAATGGCAAATATGGTTTGAATACAATAGGTGTTCGAGTTGATGGCACATTGAGTGACAGTGTTGATGGCAATATCCATGATAATTTCTTTCAGAATTTTGGCACCGTAGGTGTCGCTGGTCAAGGCATTAACCTTAATAATGCACAACGATGCGTGATTGAGAAAAACATATTTGATTCGTGTTACAACGGCATTTATTGTGAAGTTAACGCCAATGCGCTTCATAGTATCTTTGGCAATCAATTCTATGCCAATGCATCTGTTGATGTCTGTGATATGAACACTGATCAACAGGTGTCAGGTATCACCATAATTAACAATTTCTATGGATATTCCGGTTGGTATCAAGACAATGACCACGATGGTATTGCAGAGTTTCCTGTTGCTTGTTATTACAATTATGATTATGCTCCTCTTTCGTCGCCTCACTATAGGGGTCCGTCTTTCGTTGGGAGATATGCATGAAAACTACTGAGATAACAAAAAAGATTAATTCCCGTTCTGCCGGTCACGTCAATCACATTGTCATCGCGAGCGATGACAAAGGAATTTTGCTCGATCTCCCTCCCCTCGTGCGGAAAATTCCTTTGTCTCCTCTTGTTTAACTGGCTGGAACGTCACTATATTTTGCCTTGACGAAGGTTTTGTCATCTCCGCTCAAGTGACGAACATTACCGTTCGTTGGGTTCATCACGGATGTTGCACTGTAGTAATTGTGCTCCATACCGGCAGCATGCATCATTTCGTGCAGTAGGCAAAAGTCAACTCCTGGTTGCCAATTCCAAACATTCGTGTACCTTTCGTTTAATGCTATGTCGATATCTATTGCCTTTCTACTTGACGTATAGTAAACTGTCCGTGTATATGCTGTGTATGACGGCATGAATTGGTTCGGTGCGAACATGACGGAGTTCACACCATCGTTGATGAATATTCCTACCCGGCCCGTTTCCACGCCGTCAAATATCGGTTTTCCCGTTGCGGTGTTTATTTCATTTCCTGCATTTGTTATCGCTGTCCGCAGTTTCCTTAGATCTGCGTGCCCCGTTTCTGCGCCTGTGTAAATATCATTGAAGGTTTCCCAGTTCGCGGCCATTGTCCTGAACTTGAATGTCCTCGCCGGGTCTATGTACCAGGGAGATGATGGGTCATAGCTTCCGTCTGCCGGGTATGCTCCTCCTACTACGCTCATTGTCTTTCCACCAGCAGTCAGGCCATCGATTGACATTGCCAGGTCGGGATTGTCGCTCAAATATCCTATATCACTACTTGAAAACAGAGTGTTCCCCGCTGCGCTGATGTCTCCCCCGACGCCATCCGAGGTCGCCGTCTGGCTAAATTCTATGTCTTCCGCCATTATCCCCGCTGCGAAACTTTTATCTCCCCCTGTTGTTGAGATCTCTACTTCCGTGTTTCCGTAGATTTTTGTATCTGATATTATCTGGTCGTCGTACAGCTCGACCGAGCTAGTTAAGCTGTCTTCAATGTCTAAATTTGTTATTCTCTCCGATACTGTTCCCGCGTCTCCTGATATCGATACTCCTATCCCTGATGCTGTTGATATCAGTGTCATCAACAGCCCCCATATCATCACATATTTATTCATTATATTCACCGTTTCCTGCCACTAATATGCTCGGTAAGCTTATCTTCTTTCTCGTACCATTTGTATCCAATGACAGATCAGGCACACGTCCAGACCAAATCCGCGCAGTCCCTTGCTGAAAGCCGCGACATCACGGTTATTCAGTTTAGCAATCCCGGCAGCAGCCCTGTAATCAATTATAGGACTGCCATTGATCCTGCTCTCGTTTCGTCCAAGCCTGTGCCCGTTGACATGCGTGCAGTTGATCTCAACAGTGAATCTGTTCCATTATGGTATTCCAAGTATGGAACTGGTCTGTCGTCTGCTGAAATTTATCACAAAACGTCTATTCTTCCCGGTGGATCGCAACAGGTTACTGTCGGCGATGCTCCGTTTGTTCATGATATTGGCGCGGTTGTTGGCCTCCCTGATATCATCAATAGTAATCTTGATGATGATTGGCATAAGAATGTCGTCACTGACCTTGCATCGTGTGATGTCGTTATCGCGGCTGATCTTGTTATTTTTTCTGGTGTTGGGTCGTCCACGCTGCCCGCACAAGCAATGTTGTTTCCTGTGTCGTCTCGCCACATCATTAAAACGTCTGATGGTGTTTTACATGCGGTCACATCATATTTGATTTCTGGTATTAATCGAGTTATTTATTTTGTTAGTGTTAATGGCGGTGAACAATGGGTTGCCACAATCGTCGATAATGATGATGGATGTCACTATTACATGCCTTCGATAACATGTGATCGTTCGAATGGTATTCACATCACATACACTCGTTTGGATACAGTCGATTTTAACAGTTATTGGTTGTATGCTGGTGATGCTATTCCAGATGGATTTGATCTTGTTTCTGGCGCTGGTGGTATTGCATATCATCGATTACTTGGTGGTGGCGAAGGTTCGTATCATCCCACGTTGTCTGATGATCCCGACACGTATTATGAACATGATCATGGCACTACTACATCTGGTGGTGATCCCAGTAATTGTCATGACTATAATGCATGTGCTAGTGAGGTTAATGCATCGTATTGTTCATGGCATCATACATCTGGTGTCATCGAATGTGGCGGTGCTAATAATATACCTCTTAGTAGATCCCTTAAACTAATTCGGTATAGTGGCATCCCGCATTGTCTTCCTACCAATGTTATTATTCCGTTTGTCTCTTCGGTTCCATCTGGTTACACTCGATATTCCGCTCAAGATGGTTATTGTGTATATTGTTCTGATGACGTTGGTTCCATTGTCGGTGCTACTCAACATCGTCATCCTATCAATTACGAGTTATCTGGTTCGCGGAGTTGTGTTAAGGTGATGGAGGGATCTGGAACCCCGGCTGAATGTGGTCATACACATATTGGCACCTCATACACGGATTATGTTAATAATTCTATTCCATCGTACCATATTGTGCTCGGACTTGTAGATTCTCCGCTGTATTCAATTGCTGTTGATTCTCTTCTCATGGTCGGTGGTATTCCTTCTCTTTCCAATCTTACTAGTTTATCACAAGTCGGTGAATCTCTTAATCTAAAATACTTTGTTGGTGGTCTTGCATATTCTGATCTTGGTGGATCGTTTGAACATCTCCACCCCGATGCCGAATTTACCACAATCGGCGCAAGTTCTTCCGTTGGTGCTACCACACTAAGTACTCCTGGTTGTATGTATAGTATGTCTGTTTCGAATCATGGACATGAAGTTTCTTGTGAGTTTGGATTGTCTAATGGTTACGTATCATCCGTTCTTCCGTATATATATCGTGTCGATCAGTCGATTTCTGATCTCACTGTGTTTGGCAGTGATTTATTTTATCGATACATTTCCCCAGTTGGAGTAATGTCTTCTCCTGTCAACATCAGTCAGGTTAAAACATTATATCCATCGTTTGAAGGGTCGTGTCTTGTTGATGGCTCTGATAATGTTCATTTTCTGTGGTCTGCCCAGGGACTGAATACATCTCTCGGTAAAGCTCGTATTTGTTACAAGAAAATGACTTCTGGTGTGCTCGGTTCCCGTGAAGATCTCACCACGTCTGATAATCATATGCTTTATCCTTCAATGGATATTGATGTTAATGGTGATGTTCATGCAGCGTGGTTCAATGCTGATTCTGTTCAGTCTGTTCAATACTGTAAGCGCGCGTCCGGGTCTTGGGGTTCGGTAGAAGACGTTGATACTTCTTCATATGTCGGTTTTCCATCCAACATCATTACTGATAAGGATTGTAACGTGTTCCTTCTCTATGCTAAGTGGACTGATGCGCTGACTGCAATAAAGGAAGTTATGTATCGCAAACGTGTCTCTTCCACATCTACGTGGAGTGATGCCACCAATCTATCTCCTAACATGGCCGTCGACGGATATAATCAATTTCCCGGCCAGATTTACCTCGATAATAAGGGCAATGTCGTGTTCACCTGGTCTGGTAAAGGATATGGAGCACATGCATCAGTATATCATCCCGTTTATCGATATCGCACGTCTGCTGGTACGATTGTTCCTGCTCTCACTGAAGACGCGGTTGATCTTTTCCCCGATGATGACAACGAGATTCTTTACCCTACTGTGTTCTGGCACTCGTTCCCGTTGGTAGATAGTGTTTATCACAATCTCGTCACTTCCGGTCTATCATTTTTGTATCTTTACAATATAAGAGGCGCGTCTAAGGATACCGCAGATTTGAAGTTTTACTCGTCGCCTGACGCATTAGTTGGTGATGTTGGCTCAGTTGGTCAGGGTGGTGGCGGCGAAGGTGAATTCAATCCCGGTGCGATCTCTGCCGAAAGTATCTTGAAGAAAGAGTCTTTCAGTATATCTCAGAGAGGTCACATATGTCGAAGTCACCATGTCCAAAACTGGGGGAAATATCTGGTATAAATAATTCAATTGACACCGGCGCGAGACTTATTCATGTCACTGATCATCATGATGTCCCGCCCATACCTTCTCCGCTTGAATCAATTACAATTCGTCGTGCTTAGGTTTCAACTGTTTCAACGTATCCAGTATACGGTATCACGGCGTTTGCTGTTGGTGTCGTCGATAATCGGAAACCTATTTTTATGTCCGTCCATGCTGGTAGATCCGATAATTCCACGTTTCTGTATAAGATGCATTGTGTAAACGGCAATGCGATGTCTGCTGGCAGCTCTGCATAATTTCCATCTCCGCGTTTCCTATATATGCTCACTATCAAATTGCTTACAAATTCAGCCACTGAGTCGAAACCTGTTTCACCATCGTTCGATGTTTGGACATGGGTTGCTTTCGGATTGTTTGTAGCTGCCCCTGCTGTCGTCAGTCGTGCTCTTATCCAATAAGCGACTGTTCCGTTTACTGCAACTTCCGCCAGGTCTTCCGTCCAGGTTATTTTTCCAGATTTTCCAAATGCTTCTCCGTTATCCGTCCCATCTGTTTCTGTCAGTGATACCCATGCTGCTCCCGTCCATCCTTCCCATTCAAACACGTTATCTATGTTGCTTATTCCTTCTTCCATATACACATCAAGTCGGTGAAAAATGACACTGCTCCCGAAATAGATACAATCTCCGGCAACTTTCCCTGTCGCTGGCACCAGCAGAATGCTGTTTGATTGTAGACTGTTTGCCATCCTGGTTTGATCTGTCCATACTGGGCCTGTCGATTTATATAAATAACAATAATCCATGTCTGCTCCTTCCAGGTCTGCAAACATGTTTACTTTGTACTTATTTCCATATGTCGATTGCGCAAATGATACAAATTGTTCTGTCGTGTCTGTTAATGTTATGTTTCCGCTTATATCTGTAACAGTTGGCTCGATTTTTAGTGTTGCCACTGATGCTTTTATGTCTCTTACTATCTGTGCTATTGTCATTGTCAACGTGTCAACATGGTTTATTATTTCATAATCATTTGCTTTTGCTGTAATCGTGTCGGTGTTTGCTCCTGTCCCGGCCATTATTCTTATTGTGTAATTTACTAATCCACCAAACGGCAATGATGTTAGTAGTGCTCCATTGTAATACAATATCATTATATCATTCAGTATGCATATTGTGTATGTTGATTTCGTTGTTGTGTTCAGCGCATCTCCTGTTAATTCCACTGACGTTTCTGATCCACTCTGTTTGTATCTTAATAGGCAATTACAATCGATGGTCGCGCTCTTATATGGTCCTAGTTTTATCCAGTTCGATGCATCCTTGTATAGACATAAACACGCTTCTCCGATTGATCCTGTGAAATCATCAATCAATAAGTCTGTTGATATTCTCCAAATTTTACCGAACTTCCGTTTTGATTCTAGGTATGATACACCGAGTGTTCCCGCCCCGGCATTTGTGAATACCAATTGCCCTGCGGATTGTGCGATTGTCGTTGATCCGACTTCTACTTTCGCTTCCCATCGATTACTGTCCACTGTTGTTACGTCGAATCCATCGTACTCTTGTATCATCGATGGATGTGCGTTTCCTGGATCGATTGGGATTGGCATTCGAGATTACTTTTAAGTAGTCAAAGAATATAAAGTATGCTAATGTTAGATGATGCGCCATATGTTCTCGGCCAAGGCCCAACTGGTGCCACTGGTCCAAGTGGCACTGGGCCTACTGGACCTACTGGCGCTACAATTACTGGCCCTACTGGTATGACTGGTACTGGCCCTACTGGTGCAACCGGTGCCGATGGTCTTACTGTCACTGGCCCGACTGGTGTCACTGGTCCTACTGGTGTCACTGGCGCTACTGTTACTGGCCCAACTGGCGCTACTGTCACTGGTCCCACCGGTGCTGCCGGTGCAACTGTCACTGGTCCTACTGGTGTTACCGGTCCCACTGGCGGCACTGTTACCGGCCCAACTGGCGCGACGGTTACTGGTCCCACTGGCGCTGATTCGACTGTCACTGGTCCGACCGGTGTCACTGGCCCCACTGGTGTTACTGGCATTGGTGAGGGTACTACCGGCCCCACCGGTCCAACTGGTGCAATTGTCACCGGCCCTACTGGTGTCACCGGTTCAACTGGTGCAACTGTCACTGGTCCCACCGGCGCTACTGTTACCGGTCCCACTGGCGCGGCTGGTGCGACAGTAACTGGCCCCACTGGCGTCACTGGCGCTACCGTTACTGGCCCAACTGGTGCCGCTGGCGCAACGGTTACTGGCCCCACTGGTGTAACTGGTCCTACTGGCGCTGGATCTGATGTATGGACTGCCGAGACTAATTTCACTGCCACTCCCGCGTCCACGTCTACTCTCACCATGACTGCCGACAAAACGGCTACCATTCTCGTTGGCAGTGGCCTCAAGTACGTCATTTCTGGCGTGACTTACTATGGATTTGTCACCGCCATCACCTCCAATCTACTCACCCTCGCTGGTGCCCCCCTCGGAGGAGATGTCACTTCGTTGTGTTGGTGTGATCGCAATAGATTGGTTCAGATCGATTATCCTATATTCGGCGCGTTTTCTGACGCTGCGAATACTGCCTTGATTTCGTCTGATGGCAGGTCTTCGTTTAGATGGGGGTTATGCACGGCATATTGTGTCCAGATAAGCCATAAAGTTCGTATCGATGACACTGGTGCTAATCAGCCGCGTGTAACCATCTCTATTAATGGTAGTGTTGTTGGCACTGATAACACTAATGTTGGACTTGCTGTCGCTGAAACATGGACATCCACCGTTGTCGGCATCAACACGTCTAATTATGATGTCAATGTCGGTGAATTGATTGAAATTCGTACTGATGCCAATGGTTCGAATGATGATGCTGTCGATCTCACTGTTCAGATGATCTTCGTGGTGCCATAATGATTGTCCGACGAATTGGTGGTATGCGTGGTGTTTATCAATCGGTATATCCACCGGCTTATTCGTCTACATATGTTAAGGCCACCACCACTGATGGAGATCAGTATCCACATCTCGCGTGCAATCCGTCGTTGTCTGTCACTGGATCTGCTGGTGATAAAGAATGGCTGTCTACATATAATGTCGTTACAAACCAGCGGTTTCATATCGATCTCGGTTCACCCAAGTTGATATATCGCGTTTATTATGAAAATTATCATACAAGTGGTAATTACACCAATCGTGGGCCGGAAAATTTCACCTTTTGGGGGTCCAATGTTGCTGTCGCGTTTGCCGAGCTTACGTATGCAACTGACACTGACTGGACACAACTCACTACTGATGTATCTGTTCTTACAGAACATGTTGATGCCGATCAGGCTGATCCACATTATATTTATGTTACTCCGTCTGGCGCGTACAGGTATTATGCGTTCAAGTTCGCCGACAATTTTGGTAATGTGAATTTACTCGGTATTCGTCGTATCGAATTGCAAGAAATGGTTTGAAATGGGTTTAGTTTACCCATTTCATGTTCTCTTTCAATGTTTTTTTTACGTTTTCCTGTGCGTTTTTCATTCGCAGTGCTCGTGTCCACGCTGTTTTAGCTATTTTCTTATTTCCGCTGTAATATGCACACAGTCCATATTCGAGTATCGTGTTCGCATTCTCGTAACTCTCCAAGAACAATTTTCCCTGGATATGTTCATTCATTTTCATTATTTCTTTTCCGAACAGGTATCCCAAATGAAAATTTCCCGTTTTTCGTAGCAATCCTACCAATTCTGATAGTGCTTCCCATCTCTCCGAGTCCATTTCATAGCATTTCATATAGTCTAACACTGCTAGTTTCAATTCTCCTAATGTGTGTTCCAGTCTGGCTATCATCAGTTGTGAGTATACTGCTTCTTGATACCAACCATCTTTCATCTCGATTCGTTTTTTATATTCTATTATAGCTTCGTGGAACCTCGATGCCGCGCGAAGCGATTGTGCCAGATAGAATTGATTTCTTGGCACCGACAAGTCTTGTGATAGTGCTATTTCCACATGTTCATCGTACTTTTTTCTTTGATTTTTCCAGCTTCCTCCGTCCGCCATGTGCTTGATTTTGATGTCACTTAATATCGTTGTTGATGTTATTCCATCTACTGTTGGATATTCGTGTAATTTTCCTTCATATTTCCATTTCGGCCCTACTTTGAACAATCGTCTTTGTCTGAACGATATTCCTTCTGACTGTATCTCCATTTCACCTACCGTTTCGTCTATGGTTGGCATCGTCCCTTCAATCACATCGTCCGCATCCAGTACTAACATGTAATCGGCCATTTTATGTTTTCTTACGTAATCAAACACTTTTGTTCGGTTTGTTCCGAAGTCTGCCCACGTATGAAACAGCAATACTCCTTTTTTTTCTAATTTTCTCATTGTTTCTTTTATTTTGTCCACTGTGTCATCTGATGACCCGGTGTCTGCTATGCACCATGTGTCTATAAATGGCGCTGCGGCTGTTAAACATCTCTCGATTACATGCGATTCGTTCTTTACTATCATCGCCAGGCAAATTTTCATTACTGCCACTCCCACACCATGCAATTTCTACATAGATCTATTTCATCGAACCTGCCGTCCACATGCATCTGCCTAAGTTCTGCGAACTTTGGCGAGTTCCATATGTCTTTTGCGTCGTCCATGTTCATATTTCCCATGATCATTTTTTCATTGTAATCCAAACAACACGGCACAACATTTCCGTCTGAGTGGATGTTAAACGTGTTCCATAGTCGCGAACATGGTTTTCGCTCTTTCACTGGTCCTTTTATTCGTGTGTCCAATGGTTTATCGCCATGGAATGTGTCATATGGCACGATGCTGATTCCATCAGCAAGTGATTTGGATTTCCGTAATATGTCTATATATACTCCTAATTCATCTATGCACTGCATTGTTATCACTGGTTTCGTTTTGCATTGTGATCTCCTGTATGAAACCAGTTCGTTTAAATCGTGCTCCGCTTGCTCTATATCTAGTCCTGGCTGCCATTCACTTCCATACTGTGATATCATCATGTGATCCAGAGTCATGTCGTCGATGATTCCTTTCATCATTGTCATGTCACATTTTCCTAGTGTCGTATATATCACCGTTTGGCATTTCCAGTTCTTTCTCTTTATTTTCATCAGTATCTCTCTCAACCTATGCTCGTGCATAGGTTCTTGCATTAGAAATGGGCAACATGTTTTTGTGGTTGGTATTAATTGGTCGATGATTTTGTCTATTAATTCGTTCGTTGCTATCGCGCGTCCTTCCATTCTGTCATGCGGACAAAACGTGCATCTATTCGGACAAACTGTGTTTGTTTCGAACTGTATGTATGATGGAAGTTGTAACATTGGTCATCCCTCATTAATCAAGTTGTGTTGTTCGGTTTTTCCAATAATCGGCTTCGTTCTGCCATCGTCGTTACGTTGTCTATTGCGTCTGATATCGATTCTCCCGCTACACCAAATTGTCTCACTCTGTCGTACACCGATTTATCCAGTCTTACCATTTTGTATTCATTTGTCATGTTATGTCCTTTTTGTTTACATCGTATAAAAATGTTATTGTTTTCTTCGAGCAATGTTGCTTCGACTGTGTTTTTTGACAATCCTTAAATGCTCCGTCTTATATCACATATTATGCCCGGTGATGATTCTGATGTAATCCGTGAGATAATGACATCTCATCAACAACTGCCCCCGTCTTTCGAAGATAACAATGTCGTTATGCTTTTCAAGTCGATTGAAAGGCAAGTTACCGACATAAATGAAAGCTACAAAGAGCTTCTTATTAAGATGGTTGGTTGGGACAAGTGTGCTAATCTTCGGTCAACGTGTCAACATGATGTCAATAACAAGTTCTCTGACGTTTTCACCAGGCTTAAGTCGATTGAAGTCCAGCTCCCGACTGTTGCTACTGGTCCTGACCTGGCGCAGGCCGAGAGAGATTATCGTGAAAGCGATGAGAAGATTTTGAAAGAGATCCAAAAAATTAATTCCAAATTGGTTATATTCGAGTTTTCGTGGTGTAGTGCCAATTGGTTGTGGTCACATAAAAAGGGTGCTACTGGTTTTATTATTGTTGCGTCTGCGTGGTTATATCTCATTGATTGTTTTGCCAGGTGGTCCCAATGGTCACTTTTTCCACCCATTCAATGAATGGTAGAAGATAACCCCCCGCCCCTCGTGCGGAAGGCATAGGGAATTGCCGCGCCAATCGGCGCGGCAATGTGTATTTATCCATATAGTATGTTTATTCCCATCTTGTCGCCGTTTCCCAGTGTTCTCCATACTTTCGTGTAATATCCATACATTGCTTGTTTCGATGCATCACTTGAGTATAAATCTCCCAGTCCTAATGAGTGTCCTATCTCATGTAGTGCTATTGTTTGAATATCTGCTCCAACTGTTCCTTCTGTTCTCCATGGATACTTTGTGTTGAATACGATGTCTGAGTCAACCGCCGTTTTGTACCCGTCGATTAATGTGTTCTTGTACCATGTCCTCGAATATGCAATGCACGAATTTGTAAAAAGTTTCCAACTTAGTGTGTTCACTTTGTTATACACATCTGCTTGTATTGTTGGATTTGTTGTTACTGTGTTACTATCCAAGAATAGGTTTTGTTTCGATGCATCATCCCAGGTGTTCAACGCAGTTTTTATTTCACGCATTACATTCGATGCTATTAATCCTTTCTTTGTCATTTCTGCGTCGTTTCTCAACACAAATTTGAGCTGTGGATTATATGTGTTCCATCGTTTTCCGTTTATTACATATAGTTGTGTTGTTGCTCGTGTTGTTATTGGTTTGGTTACTTTTATTAGTTTGTTTTGTTTTGCTATATTCAAGTTTCGTGGCCCGTTCGGAGTGTCTATCGATATGTCCATACCCATGTTGTTTTTTTCCAGGCTCTTTGCCTCATCCGTCGTTAAAATTACAATGTCTTTATATTTTAGATTTCCTGTGTTTGATGTGCTTATGTCTTTGGTTGCATCCGGCGATATCATGTATATGGCACTTGCCATACCACATATTAGAAACAATGTCATTACCCATCTCAGTATTTTCATGTCATTTCCACCCTGCTTTTGCAAAGTCTTCGAATCTTTCTAATGTGTGTAAGAATCCCATGTGTTTAATATCTTCCGGTTCCCATCCCATCATGTAACATATCATGTAACATGATATGTAGATTTGTGTTGTGTTTGTTACCATGTCAATTTGTGTTATTGTTTTTCCTGCATGAATTACGATATTTTCGAGTTCTCCTAATACGGTCCATATTCCGTTTTTATCATTTGTATCCATGTTCGCTATTTTTATTTTCATAACATAGTTTTCTTCCATCATCATCATACATTGCATGAATACATCTCCTAGAGCACATTTCATTTCTGCTAGATATCCATCCGCGCAATCTGGGAATCGTGTTGACCTCCCAAAACACATCACTGCTTGTCCCACGTTTGATATCAAGTAAGTCGCTCGTAAAAAAGATGATGGATTGTTTTTTTCTTTTTCAAGTAGTATTCGTCCGTAGTTAATCATTTCATCTGCTCCAAATCAAGTTTATCTTTTTTGCTTGCTCCATGTCTCCTTCGTAGATGTGAAGAGAATCACTGTAGTCTACTATTCGTTCTATTGTGCAGCCGGTCGGGTGCACGATTTCTCTATTTAACATGTCTGTGATTGCTATTATGTTACTTTGCCACGCGTTGTATAAATCCCGACTTCTCCAATCTAAATGCAAGTCGATGTTATCACCTGGATACCATCTCATCCACATTCTTTGAAGGCATGGAGGCGATTGTGTTCTGTTGTCATCGAATGGCATCCAGGTTATTGCCTGCATTTGGTTTGTTTGGATTTTGGATAATTGCTGTTGTTTTATTTTGTTTCGTATCGTTTTTATCTGATCTTCGTCATATTCGTTATCACAGTTTGTTGGATAGTTTATTAGTCTGTCCATATATGTATATGGATGTTTTCTTGGATTCATATCATCCATTTCACGTTGTTCTTTCACAAATCGTCTTGTAAATTCATTGCAATATTGATCAATTGCTTTGAATGTGCTTTGTGGGTGTATCTCTCTGTTTTCTACTTGCTTTATGGCCGTTCTGTCTAATACGATCATTTGACATGAGTCGATTGCCTTCTTCGGCTCATTCGGCTCACTCGGTGAGCCGAATGTTATGTGGTGGTCCTTTATTATCACATATTGTATTGCTTTCGCCCATGCGTTGTGAAAGTTTGATTCTTCTATTACATTTATTGGTGAGAAGTTCATCCAAACACTTCCTGATACATTCTTATCCTGTTTTGTGCGTGGTCACGAAGCCATTTACCTCCATCAACCACGTCTATGATCAATGCAGTTTTCTTTGTTTTTGTTGTTCTCAGTGCTCTGCCTACTTTCTGTATTTGAGCTGATTCGCTTTTTCCACCGGATGCCATGATAATGACATCGAGAGAAGGTATGTCTGAGCCTTCGTTTAATAGTGTTGATACCATTACTTTCAGTGTTCCGTTCTCAAAGTCGTTCATTGATTTTTGTCGCTCTTCTTTCTTTGTTTTGCCATGAATAAATTTTGATCCCTGTATCAGTGCTTCTAAAGTCTTTCCATGTTTTATTTGTGTCACTGTTATTAATACGCTAAGACCTTTGTTTGCCAGTTCATAAGCCTTTCGTGCAATCATTCTGTTTCGTTCGTCGTTCATCACGATTTGATTTTTCACTGCTTCCGCATAACTTCCTCCTGATTTCGCTGATGGTGCGTTTATTATTTCGATGATTGGTTTTGCTAGTATTCCTAATGCAATTAATTCTTTAACACTTGATACTTTTGTTATTTGACCTATGGCAGCGAACATTTTTATTTCGTTGCCATCTTCTCGGCGCGGTGTTGCGGACAATCCAAGTCTGTAGTATGCATCCGATTTCATTAAAATATCAAACGTGGAATCCGCCGGGCAATGATGTGCTTCGTCGCAGATGACGAAATTGAACATGTTTATAGGAAATGTTTTGTTGTGTGCAATCGATTGCACCATTCCGATTGTTATTGGTCCGATTTCTTTCTGGTTGTCTCCGTATAATGCTGGTTCCCAGTTCAGTGTCTTTTTGATTCCTTCGTTCCATTGTTCCATCAGATTTTTCTTGTGTACCAGTATCAGTGTCGATGTTCCTAGTTCTTTCATCAGGCTCATTGCAAGTAAACTTTTACCACTGCCTGTAGCCATCTCTAAAACTACTCCTCGTCCGTCTCTCAGTTTTTCCAGCGCCTTTGTTTTGGCTTCGTCCTGGTGCTTTCTCAGGTTCCAACCTTCCCAAGTAAGGTGCAACTCTGGAATGCCGCTGTGAGGCGCTGAAGGCCATCCTGAAAGATGTGTATCGTAGCCTATCGATTTCAATGTAGCTTCGATGGTGTCCATCATTCCTACTGGAAAATAGAATTTTTTTCCTCGTGTCTGTGAGATCATGTGAATTATGCAATCCCACAATCCTTCGTCACACTTTGTTCCGCATCGCTTGCAATAATCTGAAGTGGCATTTGCCTGAAGTTTCCACCAACCGCATTTTGGGCACTTATACATCTGATTATCGATAAATTCCGCTCCTTTTATTTTGTATGATGTCGCGCTATCGATTATTTTGAACACTAAGTCTGGTAATGGTGTATCTATCAAAATGTATGGTTTATTAGGCCATTTGGTCATTTCTATAATCGGCATTTTTCTTTCCACCATAACCCTCTTTTTCCACACCATCGTTCATTGTATCTTACTTGTTCTACTGGTAGTCCTGCTATTGTTGACTGTCCATAAACAACGTCTCCGTCGATTGTCACTTCATGCTCACACATGCTCATTGGTGACCAATTCTCGAACCATATGTTATAAAATTTGCAATTTATACATAATTTTGTGTCATCATCTATTTGTGTTTTGTCGTCGTCTATTTGTGTGTTGTCGTCGTCTATTTGTGTGTTGTCGTCGTTTTTAATTGTTTCGTATTGCGGTTCGTCATCGTGTCCCATCATATAATGGTCGTTTGATTCACTGATTGATTCAATTGTTATTCCACAATTACATGTATGTCTTCGATTGTATGGTCCTGGCGGTCGGAACATTCCTATGAATTTGTGTTTTGCTTGATTTATGATATCGTTGTTTACATGTTTTCCGTCTAGTATTGTCGTCTTAATCATCTCCTTTCAGTTTTACACATCTATTTTTTCCTTTCCAATGTTTCCCATGTAGCATGGCTCTTGCTTCTTTTAGATAACATACCGATATTTCTGTTGGTCGTTTTCTTTCTGTTTTGTCTAATTGTATTTGTCGTTTTCTCGCGCGTTTTACCCGTTGGTTGTCGTGATGTGAATAATATGAATTTTTACACTTATCGCTGCAAAAATTATGTTTGTTCGTTAACAATGCTCGTTTTTTGTTTCTCGTTATTCCTCGTCCACATTCATCGCAGTTTATTTTTATTGCGTCTCTTATCATCTTTCTTCACCGATTATTATCAAAACATGTTCCGCCCCGTTTACGGGGCGTGAATTTTCAAAATCCTGTATTCAAGCAATGCGTTTCCATTTCAGTCCATGCTTTATCAATTGGCATTTCCTGTAGTCGTTTTGCGAATTTCTCTGATACCCTGAAGTAATCACTTTTAGTATGTTCTGTATTTGATCTTCGTTCTATCATATATCCATTAGTTCCTTTGTGCAGCCATAACAATACATCCTGTGACACGTTTGATGCATTAATTATCATTTCAGCCATTTCAACCTCTTATCACAGTTCCGCCCCGTTTACGGGGCGGGCAAGTTCCTTCCATCTTTGATGTTCAGTTCGAACGAGTGAGTCACTTTCTTTTCTGTTACTTTGTCCAGGTCATCTTTTCCTATGTCTTTCTCTGCCTCTTTCAGTGTGATTTTAATTCTGTTCTCTGCTACGTATATGTTTGCCAGTAATGGATACGTTTCTACGAATTTGCTTGGAATTATTTTTCGTTCTGTTCGTGTGCTTCTTAGTACCACTACCATGCCATCGTCACTGGCTACTGCCTCTTTCTTTCCTTTAGTGAATGCATCTGGCCCCCAATATGAATCGTCTATCGATGATCCGATTGTGTCTAATAGTTCTTTTTCATTTGCCATTTGTTCTTTTAGTGTCTCTTCTATGGTTGCTATTCCTAGTTCTTTTACTTTGTTGTCTATTTTTTCTTGTAGTTTCTTTTGTTTTTCCATCAGTTTTTGTAAATTTTCGTCTTCAAACAATGTATTGATATAATCAGTCGTCATATCAATTTCATCATGTGCATTTTTCAGTTCTATTAGTTTTTTCTCTATTTCTCCTGGTAATTTATTGCCAGGTATTACTTTCAGTTTTCCTGCCATGATATGTTTTCCTCCACCGCATTTAGGACAAACGTGGTGAGTCCAGCCTGGACCCAACAGATGTGATTCTGTTTGATCGAATTTTTTTGTTATATCTATCATGTCCAGTTTACAGTCACCACATTTCATCATTCGTCACTCTAATCCTAGATCTCCAAGATTTACTTCTGGCACGTCTATCGGTTCGATTTTCTCGGTTGTTTCCTCTCCCGGTCCATCAGCTATGTTTCGTGTGCTCATTGATTTTACTTTGTTTGAGTCTATTTCGTATGCCTTTATTGCCAGCTCTATGTCATGGTCACTGATCTGAAGATGTCTTATTACTGCTGTTCGTAATGCACGAGTTATTGCTATTTGTGCGTAATGCGTTTGTCCACCTTCGTATGGCATTTTTGTTACGGAAGCAAACGCTTCCGTTGCCAGGTTGTTGTCTGGTTTTCCTCGTTCCCACACTTTTACATGCCCCTCTACATACAGGCTTGATTCTCCGAATGGCATTACTCGTGTGATTTCTGGCCTCGCCTGTAGGTTTTTCATTCGCATTACTTCATCTACGAAACAATCCTGCAATAGCAGAGGGTTCTCTCCTGGCTTCGCCTTTTTGTTTCTGTAGAAGTGCCATGGCTGGAATTTTATCCCAATCAGATGTGATGGAAGTTCATCGATTTCTTTTTGCGACATGTTTATTTCCTCCAAAAAAGTTTAATTGCATCTAAACGGATGCAATTAATGAATCATACACTTGTTGCACTGTTTCTGCGTTGAATTTTTTCATGCTTGCTCCCATTTTCATCAGGTCATCGATGCTCGTTTTCTTCAGTGCCTCGATTTTTTGTGATCTCATTGCGTTCTTGGGTACGTTTCCGCATTTCAGACATGCGAGCCACAGCATTTTTTGCTCGATTTCCTCGATTTCTGGCGTTTTTTCGATAATCGTTATTTTTTCTGGTACTGGCGCTGGCACTGGTTCTACTACTGGCTCTGGCGCGGGTTCCGTCACTGGCGTTGTTATTGTTTGTGCCGGTGCTGTTGGTGTCTTGATTTCTACTGTTTCTATCTCGATTTCAGTTTCCGGCACGTCTTCCGCAGGTTTTTCTGGTTCCTCTTCTATAACCGGTGTTTCCTCTACCTTTGCCTCTGGCAAAGGCTGCTGGCCTATCAATAATGGAGTTGAATCGTTTGTGGCTTCCAGTAGGGCCAATACATTCATGTTTATGGCATATCCGTTTTCCTGATCTCCTCCGATCTTAGATATCGAAGCTATCACTATCGCAGGTCTTTCTTCCATTGCGTTCCCCAGGTATGCAGCCTGATCTTCCGGGTTGTCGAATCGCTCAATTACCTCTTTTGCGATTTCCGTGAAATCTTCGAGTGTTATGTACTCTGGCGCGGTTCCTGTCATTCGCAGCCATGCCATTGTTTCCCCGTCTGTCTTTTTCGTTCTTAATGACAGATTTGGTCCTTCTGCCGTGATTTTTCCATTGGATTCGATTACTCTCCAAATTGGCTGAAGCTCTTCAGATCCGAACTTCTTCGAAGCATTTGCTCCTGCCAGTATCACTCTTGCTATTACTACTGGTGCTGGATCAGTTTTCTTGATGAGCTTTCTGATGTCATCCAGATTCATTATTGCGCCAGCGTTGCTCAGTCTCGTTATGATTTCATCTAGTGTGAGTTGGTTTCTACCCATTATGTTTGCTGCTACCCATTCGCTTTTGTTTGTGAAATCGTTTTGTTCCAATTTCGCTTTCATGTGTACAGCTGCATTTGTCGGGAACTTTAGTTTCTTGTCTCCGGTGTCCACTTCGCTTTTCCATGTCTTTACTTCGATTCCTGTTCTCCCGGTCATCACTCCGAATATGTGTGGTCCTTTTCCGGTGTCGCCTGGGATACGTTTACCGATTGCAAATCCTTTGAAATCAGTCGCAGTTTCGTCCGACTTTGCTTTCTTTATTCTCTTTATTGCAAAACTTGTTGCTGTTTGTACGCTATAGTTTGGATATTCTTTGTGTGTGTCTATTGCTATTTGACGAGCACTTTTTACTGATTCGAATAGAGACTTGTTTGTGTTCATTACATTTTCTGCGAATTGTTCTGCCGTTATATCCTTTGTCTTCATTCTTTTGACTCCTCGAATTCAATTACGTTATCAATATTATGTCTTCCTTGTAGCTGTTCTGGTGTGTTTCTTAATTCTATGTTGTGTAATTTTAGTAGTCGCTTTGTTCCTGTTCCCATGGATTTTGTATATCCATCTGATATCATTATCACATTTATTCGTTTCGCCTTTTCCAGTGTTTCTAATATTGTTTCCATCGATGGCCTGAACGTGAATGCAACTGCTTTTGCTGATGTTGGTAAGTCGCTTATATCATTCTCTCGTCGTATTATGTATGCCAACATAATTTTGTCTTATCCTCCTTGAGTTACTTAAAACTTTTGGTCTCATCTCTCTTTTAATGCCATTTCTAGTGTGCATAATCCGTATGTAGCATTTTTTCGTTTTTCGTTCCACTTTGGTCGCATGAGTTTACTTTTTCTAAATATTCGATCGATTTGATGCATTGGGCAATGATTGTTTGCCAGGATTCGGCAGAATGCTAAGTCGGCTTCGCTGTGGCTTTCGTAGTTTGTAGTGTTTCCTGTCCATAATGTGATGAACTTGTCTCGGTAGTCACTCGACAATACGTGGTTTATCACTGATTTGTCGTCGATTGATTTTGCCAACCAATCTATTGCAGTTTGGTTCGGTTTTACTTCATCGTGATTTTTCAGTGGGTCTAACGTGAACGTGAAAAATCTCTTGTTATCGTATATCGCTATTTCACCATGTTCATGATCACCTGTCTTTATCCCCCTGTTTGATTCCCCTGGTATGTGTCCTTCCATTATAATATGCAGCCCCGTCTTCGACGGAGACAATTCTGTGTATGAGTCGCATCGATTTATTATTTCTTTCCAACCGTTCCATAGCATCACTGAGTCCAAGTCTATTCCTATAAATGGATCATTTTCTGTGAAAACGAATCCAATTCCATCGAAAATGTCTGCGTTTTTTGTTAGTAATGTCGTTGCTTCATCGAATGATCTGTAGCATCGTGGATTAGTTATTGATACTGCTCTCCCGTTAACACCGATTGGAACTTTTGTTTCTCTCCCGTCTCCATTTATTTTCTTTTTCCACATTACCCATTGATCAGTCGTCCATATCGTTGTCGTTGTCATGTTCCTCGTGAAATGGATCTGCTAATTTTGCTTTCTCTGTTATCATATCTGCTAGCACTCTTAGATCATTTGATCGTTGATGTTGTGCCAGTCTCCACATTATTAGTGCGGCGGCTTTTTCTTTTGTTGACCAATTTTCTGCGATTTCTGTTATGCTTGTTCCATTTATCACCCTTAACATTGTCACATTAACTCGTGCTAAATCTTCTTGTGTTACCGTCAACACATCGTTTCGTTGTGTCTGTTTCGTTATTCGTCTGATAGTTAGTTTTGGTTGTAATTTGATTAGTTCTGACAATTGGTCTAGTATTTTTTCTACATATTCTAGTTTTATCAAGTACCACCATGGATATGTGCCTATGTTTGTCTTTAAGATTGGTGTTTTTGATAATTGTTCGTATGACCATCTGTCATTCGGCCAATCAACTGTTCGCAAGAATGGTCTTATCATTCGCATTTCAAATCGCAGTTGTTTTATTTCATTCTCTGATATCGTTGATATATCAATTTTGTCCAGTTTTATTTTTTTTTCTTTCATCAATTCTTCGATTACGAAGTATTCCGTCGTTGGTCTGTTTTTGTCTATGTATAGTATTGTTTCGATCATCGTTTATTCTCCATTTTCATTTCACACATCGCGTTCATGATCTCGTGTCGTGGAAATCCCCAAATTTCCAGTTCGTGAGTCATTTCTTGTCTCATGTCATTGGCGATTTCTTTTTTGTATTCATTGCTTCCATTTGACTCGATTCCTCCCAGTGATACAACTATTTCATCGAATGCCCAATGTTTACCATCATCGCTCACGCCGATACTTGCTCTTATTATAAATGATTCCATCCACCAACGCCATGCATAGAATTGTTGTAGTCGTTTCAAGTCGTTATATGCATACGCGATGTCTGCTTTTCTAAGTGATCCATATTTTTTAATAACGTCTTGTTTGTCTTTTTCTGACACATGGTCCCAGTTTTCTTTGTTATGTGGCAGATGGTTACATGGCGAGAACCATTCTGGATCTGCATAGTCTTTGAAGTTTTCTGGATCTACTGGTATCCATGCTTCTCCTTTTTTCCACGTTGGTTGTGTACTTATTTTTCCGAGATAAGAGACATCTGGCCATTCGTCGAATTCCACTGAAAATGTGATGTGATTAATTTTCTTCATGGTTCGTTTCCTCCGGTTCATGTATTGCGTTGTATAACATTTCGTTCGTCGTTGTTAGTATGGTGTCTGCCGTTCCCATGTTGTGTTTTGTCAATTGTTCTTGCGCACTTTTTATACATGCGTGTGCATTTTCTATTACATTGTTTAATCTATCTATTTCTTTCCGTGCGTCTCTTAATATGTCTCTATTGCTCCATAATTGTTTTGACATTTTGTTCATAGTTCTTCCTCGATTAGTGTTGTTAGTTTTTCTTTTAGTATTCTGTTGAAGTCGTCTTCGTGGTCAGTTTTCATCCAGTCGATTAATTCGTTTAATTCGTTGTCTTCTAATTCCAGTGATAATTGCGCTGTTTTGTTGTTTATTTCTTGTGCCACTTCAAGATCTAGTTCATCCATTTCAATTTTTTCTCTTATTTCGTTTAATATCTCTGTTGCTTTATCGTATACAGCATTTCCATAAGTCCATGCGGCTTTGGATGATAATACTTTACTCCAATCCAGACCTTCCCATATACCCGAATCTGTTTCTTCATATTCATACAAGTCGCTTATCAGGTCAATTGCTTCTTTGTCGTTGTAATACCTGTCCACAATGGTTTCATGGAATGATGAATCTCCGTTGGCAAAGTCGTTCCTTATGTCTTCACCGAATTCACCGTCTTCCATCAATTGTTCTATGATTTCGTCCAGTAAATAATCACGTATGAACTCCTTTGCATCTTCGTCTGCTTTTTCATTCCACGATGGCTCTGGTTCTCGTTGCACTTCGTATTGCATGTGATATACGAAATTTTCGATTTCGTTCGTGTTTTTTGTCGTGGCAAAGTTCATTGCCATTTGAATTAGTTGCGATGTCATTATTTGTTTTGCTGTGTTTCCTAGTTTATACGTTGGAACGTATTCGTTGTGTTTTGGTGTCGGTTTGTCGTTTATTTCTATTGTTGCTGATAAGTTTACGTACATTTTGTATCACCTATTGATGCGTCTACCAAGTTTAATACCTTCCCATTTCGCTTTGAATTCTCGTATCCATTTCAGTTCTTTTGGTGGTGGCAATACGAGTTTCCAACCTGAACCATATTCATAGTTGCATATTGCGCATGGATTTATGTGTTTTGATTTCATCTCGTTTTTGATTGTATCGTAGTTGTTCCAATAATTTTCGAATAATTTTGGTCTATATGTTTTTATTCTGTTTAAGAATTCTTCTTGGTGAGTACATCCTGCTTTCAAGTCATTTAGATGCCATTTGTTCCAGTAATCTAGCATATGCATCACATCGTCTTCTGGTATCAGGAATTCGAATTTGTTTTCTGATATCTTTTGTCTGATTGAATTGCATACTTGTCCTGATCCATACCCACGTATGCTTCCTGTTAAGTTGAATCCTACTTGCGTTTCTTCGATTTCTATGAATACTGGACCTGTCATTCGTCTATCTAGTGAATCTCGTCCGCGTTCTATGTATCCGATTTTAATTTGTTTCGATTTCATGTTTTCACCATCGATCTCTCTGCTTTTACCACATCGTCGAATAATCTATTTACTGCCGTTTTCATAACAATTTTATGTGTTATGATTTTTATTATTTCTCTTGGGCAATCGTCGTAGTCGTTTAATTTTGCAATTATATTCCCCAGTCTTCGTTCTATTCCGTAGTGAAATCCATGTCCGACATATGATTTCTCTCGTAGATTGAATATTCGTGTCGCCAAGTTTGGTATTTGTTTGTTGGCCCGTTTCGCCCATTTCTCGTATATCCATCTCTGGCCTTGCTGTTTAAAGTAGTCTTGTGATTCTTTGTCGTATGTGTGTTTTGTTTCTAACAGTTTATCTGGAATATACATATTTATGCCTCACATGTATTCTGCGCAATCTAATGCTATTGCGTTTCCCATTATGTCTATTTCATTCTGCATTGGATCAATGTTTATTATCATCGTTTTGTGGCAATTTTTGCATTCTGAATACCATTGTTTGTGATTTATTCGTTTGAATCTTGTCATGTCGTGCCCACGAAACTTCGCTGATTCGTGCGCTTCTCTGCTTAGTGTCTTTATAGAACTCATGTTTGTCCTCCATTAGCCCTCGTCATCAGACGAGGGCTTTTTGATCCATGCATAGAATTCGACATAGAACTGACTTAGTTCGTATGTGAATAACACGTTTAATTTTTTCAGTTTTTTGTATATGTCTTTTGGTTTGTCGTTCATTCCTTCGTGGAAACCGTTTTCATATTTGCGAGATAATTTTTTCCATCCTAGTTCTTTTAGTCTTTGTTCTGATACTATTGCCGTGTTTAATGCGTTCTCTGGATCGTTCATCACCGATTCTACGTATTCTTCTTCGTGGTAGTTGTTTATACAATCACCACATAGAAATTCATCGTTTACTATTGCGTATCTTGGTTTGTCTCCATAATATCCCGGTGTTGTGCATATTGATCTGTAGCAATTATAGCATGTTATGTGTTCATCCGAGAATCCGTAATTGATTACATCGCACAGTTCGAATAGTCCATCTGGCACTAGATATGGTGCGTGTCCGTCTGTGCTGAACCGCATTGTTTGGAATGCTTCATTCCCTTGTTCATTGATGTATCTGTCTCTATTGGCATAGAATGCATTTGGTGATATCCATTTGTTTAGTTCTCTCTGTAGGACTCCTACTTCGTGCCAGTCTTCCACGATTAAGAAGGGTTCGTCGGTTTCTGAGTCAGTTGTTAACTGGCTGTTCAATTGATCCGTGTTAATGATGACTGGTATCAGATCCAGTGCGGCTTGTTTTTTATTATCGTCGATCATATCACTTACCTTTCATTATTTTTCCCATATGTCTTAGTAAATAATCGTCTTCGGTTTCTCCGCATAGTTTCATGATTTCTCTCGTTTTAATGTGTAGTTCATTTAGTGCGTCTTCGATAACTAATATATCATCAACGTAATAACTTCGATTCCATTTTGCGTTTGGTTCGTCTAGTATTTCTAATAAGTGTGTTGCTGCTCTTCTTATTTTTGTTGCTTTTTCTTTCATGTATGATTTATCATATAATGGTTCCATATCATCGTCTCCGTTGTTTACGTTTTTTCTTTTGTAAAGTTTTATAGGGAGCACATTAATCTTCCCATATAATTTTATAAACAATTCCCTTCTCTTCATCCACCAGTTCTTTTTTCATGACACTTGTAGCAATATCTTGATTATAACTTGCATGATTTTCAACCCACTCATCTTCAAGTTCGTTTACTGCTTTGTAATGTTTCCAATTTTCATCCAAATGATTTTCTTCTACTTCTTCCAATTCTATGTTATTAATTTCTGTAAATTCTTTTCTCGCTTCATATCTTGTCTCACTGTAATTAAAATCCAATTCATTGAAATACGAATCGTTTTTGTCAAACATATCATCTATTCCATAGATAGATATATTTGAATAATCAAAATCTGGACCATATGAACATCCATTTTGCACGAATTGGAATTTTTCGTATTGTGGATTATTTTTAGATCCACGCCCGTAAAATTTTATCTGAGTTTGGAAAATATGAATCTCCCTAGAGCCGTTCTCTTGGTTTTCTTCGTCGTGTGTCCATTCCCAATTTTTCAGTACATCCTCTCTGGATAATTGAATATAGATTTCTTTCATTTGTATCACTCCATTTTTAGAAATAGTTTTTGTGGCTGGCAATCAGGCCACCTCCCTCTTGCCGCTCATGCATCCAGCATGCTGAAGCGGCATCTCTTGGCCGCTTTTGGAGCAGCGCACCCAGGCGGTGCCCCAATCCACCCGCTCAGATGGTCGCGCGAAATGGCACGTGTCACACCGAACGAATTGTTCCGGCGGCATGGGCGCGCGCACGCACAAGCGCGGTTCCCCGCGCGCGATCGCGTCTAGGCATCCGGTCGGGCACCTCCTAGAAAATGGGCAATCCATCTAGGCCACCTCCTCGCGTTCACATTTCCTCTGGTGCTGCTCTTCCCGATATCCTGCAGCAAACGCAGATATCCAGCGCGCCCTGGCCTCTTCCACATCATCTACAGCGACTTGGTTCGCGCTCAGATCTGCCTCGAAAACTTCACATGCAACCTGCCTGGCATCGGACCTCTCCAGATCTTCGTCGTTCAACACGATCGCAGAAGCCCTCCCCGATTCGTGTGCCATTTCGTCGTATGCGATTCTGTCATTCATCGAGCCCCTAAGAGTCCATGTCATTTTCCTCAACCTCACATTCAGTACTATCCTTGCTGCATTAAACCTAGAATAAATCTCATTTGTTTTAGATTTTCGGGCATTCAATCATCCACATTGTACTCAAATTTATCTGCATAATCTAATGATATACAAGTTAAAACATGTTCATCTGGATACTTTTTATCAACTCGATTACAATTTACACAAACAGAGCCTCTATAATTCTCTATTTGCAATTGTTCTAATTCATTTATCTAATTTCCTCTCATTTCATATGTTTTCAAAATATCTTTATATTCTCTAGGCGTTATCTCGAATCTTCCTCCAAATGGTATTTTGCATCTGAAGATTTCTTTAACTCTATCTCCTTTGTATCCTTCGTCGATGGCTTTAATTATTTTGCCATCTTCTCAAATACTACAAATACCCTGCGAGGGTTGCCATTTGTATCGTTTTTTGTTGCAAAATGAAGATATAAAATTGGTTTTACTTCCGTGATAGACATCCCCGTTGCAACAGTAATTAACATTTGTCTTTTATCGTTAACTATTCGCGTCGTGTACGACGCGACTAATCATTACGTCACATCCGTCTCCTTCACTACCATGATTGAATGCATCGATTGTGTCCAGTTCATTTTCTAATTGTTTCCACCAGTTTTCATCAAGTCTTGCTTCCAGCGATCCTAGTCTTGCACACTCTGTGCATGGTGTCCAATGTGTCCATTGTTGTTCTTGTTTGTATGTCTTTCCGTTTTTGTTCTTGATTACTCCTGTTCCTTCACAACGTGGACATTTGTCCACGTTGCTATGTGCAAATGGATAGTAGACTTTTCCACTTGGTGTCAGATTCAAAATACTTCCTAGATAGATGGT
>Ga0172380_10002621_pt1 | contig 27036 bp, 43 predicted proteins | sample Leawe162metaG_FD_119747 | JGI IMG/M metagenome (GOLD analysis project Ga0172380, IMG submission 119747) | Leachate microbial communities from a municipal landfill in Southern Ontario, Canada - Leachate well 162 metaG | ecosystem: Engineered > Solid waste > Landfill > Unclassified | place... | reverse complement strand
TGCTGAGCATAAGTTATGATGCTCAAAATTCTAGTAATGAAGATTTCCTGCGATTCTCAGAAGCCGAAGAAGTTCAGAGCAGTGCTCGTTATATGAACAAACAGGGACTTCTCAATGAAGACATTGATTCATTGATATCGCACAGAGACATTCTAGAAAGAATAAAGCCTATGGAAGAAGTTAAGGGAATGTTTCAAGAAAACAGGCCCATGACTTCAGTCATGGGTTCATGACGATTGTTAGAACTTCTGCCGTTGCTGGTCATGTATGTATAAATTTCAGTTCTGGAAGACTTGAATTATATTCTGGATATATTTTGGGTGGCGCTGGAGGAGACAATGGCGTATATAATCAATCAACTGGAACAGTCCTTCGGCAAGGAGTCACTACTGTATGTACTGGTGGCGGAATTGCATATCTGGCTGCAAATACTAATAATTCATTAATTGATCTGGAAGGAAATGATGATTCAGGAAGTTCTACTGGAGTCTATCCACTTGGCGTCAATGCTCATTTTAATTGGGGAACATTTGCCGCAACTGAAGCTACTCCTGTAGTAATTCCTTGTCGACTTATGAAAGCAAATAGTCATATTGAAATCACTTTTAAAACATTGGGTGGAACTCAAGGGGCAGCCCCTATTGTAACCGCAAGAGTTGCTGGAACTTCATTTTCTGTAACAGCAACTGCGGGAGATACTTCAACATATCTCTGGCGCGTAATTGCTTAATTATTTTTGTTTTGAAATTTTTATTATTTTTTATATGCATATCTATATATTAAAAAGAGACTCAAAAAGTCTCCTTGGCGTTTGTTTCAAATGTCATTAGCTCAATAAATCACAAAAAAGTCATCTATTAAATAGGTGATCGTCTCATGGAGAAAATATATGGATATGTTCAATAAAGCTGGCGAATTGAATGCATCTTCTGTAAAAGATGCCCTTCAACTCATTAGTAAATTTTCGTCTCTAATGCAGGATAACCTTCCCTCAAATTTCAGTTTTTCTGGCCAGCCCGATGTGTCTGAGGAAAAACGTGATGAACTAATCTCTCGCGCCCTTTTAACTAATGATGGCAAAACTGCTCTAGCTCAGGCTATGGCTAATCCTATTCGACGTAACTTGGACTATCAGGGGATTATCCGACGTGCATTCGTTGTTGACCCCCTACCCCAAGGTGCTCTCCCCGTTTATGACCGAGATATCGATGTAACCGCAATCGTCGTTTCTTCAAATGGCGCCGCAGTTGAATCTCGTGTTTTCGGCGACCGTATTACAGTTCCTGAATTCGAAATCGTTAGCAATCCTACCGTTCGAATTGCTGAAGTTCGTAGACGTCGTTTCAATGTTATCGATCGTGCAGTTCAAAAGGCTCGCCAGGAAGTAATGGCTCAGGAAGATTCAGCTGGTTTTGCTGCTATTAACGCCGGCGCTGGTGTTACTAATACTCCCCAGGATGTTACTGATACCGGTATGCTTCGTCGCGATCTAGTTAGAGTTAAAGCTCAGGTTGAAAAGTGGGACTTGGTTGTCTCTAAATTCTTCATGAACATTAACGAATATAACGACATCCTAAACTGGGCCGCTGGTGGTGGAACTGGTCTAGGCGATATCGATCCCGTGACTCAACGTGAAATCCTTCAGACTGGTATTAAAGCCAAGATCTGGGGTGCCGATATTCTAGTTAGCAAGATTGTCCCCGCTGGTACTATCTATGCTTGCGCCGATCCTGAATTCGTTGGCGTTATGCCCATTCGTCAAGACATCGAAGTTATGCCTGCTGATGAACCTCGTCAATTGAAATTAGGTTGGGTTGTGTCCGAAAACATAGGTCTCGCCGTAGTTAACACTCGTGGTGTTGCTCGCGGTAGTAAAGGCCTTGTAATTGGTGCATAATTAAAATAATGTTTAGATGATAGGTCCCCCGGTCGAAAGATTCGGGGGATTTTTTTTGTCTATTTTAATTGTCATGCTTGTCAGGTTTTCTCTATTCTTTTTGAATAAGAGGTTTTCATATGAGTAAAACATTAAATAAAATACAATTTGAGAAGAAACTTCGTAATTTATATATTAGAAGACATAAGACAAGCAAAGAGATTGGGGAAATATTAGGATTATCATCAAGAACTGTTTGTAAATATTTAAAAAAGTATGGAATTGAAATAAATAGAAATCAAAGGAAATTTGAAAAAATAAAAGGGAAAGAATTTACGCAAGAACAGCGAGATATAATAATTGGGACTTTATTAGGCGATGGCAGTATAAGCAAGCATGGTAGAACTGGCCATAGATTAAGCATTTCTCATTGCGCAGAGCAAAAGAATTTAGTATTATGGAAGAAGAAACATTTATTTCCTTTTATTGGGAAATTGATGTATTCTTTTGACAAGCGGGATAATAGTTTAATGTGGACGATTAGAAGTTATGTTCACAAAGAATTTGATTATTATTATAATTTATTTTATCATAATGGAAAAAAAGAAATAACAGAAATATTGGAACAATTTATAACACCATTATCATTAGCGGTGTGGTATTTTGACGATGGGTCTTTAAATAAGGTTAGTGCTAAATTATCAACTGAAGGATTTACTGAAAAAGAAAATCATATATTGCAAGAAATATTAATGAGGAAATTTAATATAGAAGCCAAGGTAAGAAAAGCAATTCATAATGAGAAAGAATATTTTTATTTAGCATTTAATAAAGCCGACACTCAGAAATTTTTACAATTAACAGAATGTTATAAAATAAAATGTATGGAGTATAAATGGGGAAAAAGATAATTCGAAACATGGCAACTGAAGAATCTCGTAAATTTTGGGAAACAGCCAAGAAAATAGCAGAACAAGCAAATAATTGGCCAGATTCAAGGCGGGCTGGAATCAATATTAAAAGGAGTAAAATATGAAAGCATTAGTATTATCAGGTGGTGGAGTTAAGGGTGCGTATCAAGTTGGGGCATTGAAATATTTAATGGGAGAATGTCATCAAGAATATGATATAGTTTGTGGAATATCTGTTGGAGCATTAAATGCAGCAGGAATATCACAAATTGAAAAGGGGAAACCAGTAGAGGCAATATCTTGGTTAGAAGATTTTTGGCGAACAAAGATTAAAGGAACTTCTTCAATTCATAAGAGATGGTTTCCATTTGGGGTAGTTCATTCATTATGGAAAGAATCAATTTATAATTCGAAACCATTAATTGATTTGGTAACCAAAAATTTTGATTTAATAAAAGCATGTAATAATGGGCGGGACATATCAGTTGGGGCAGTTTGTCTTCATACTGGTGAATATAGATTTGTATCAAGTAATGAGCCTGGATTTTTAAATCATGTTCTGGCATCATCTAGTTTCCCTGTATTTTTAACTCCAATAGAAATTGAGGGAAAGCTTTGGAGTGATGGTGGAATAGTAAATGTAACTCCGATTGGGGAAGCAATTAAAAGAGGGGCAACTGATATTGATATTTTAATGTGCTCTAATCCATTTCGAAATAATGAGGTAACGGGAGAAATGGATGCAATTCCTGATGTTTTATTTCGAATGTTGGATTTAATGGTAGATCAAATTATGCGAGCAGATATAAAGATTGTAGGATTGAAAAATGATTTAGCTGAGATAGAGGATAAATACAAGAATATTAAAATGAGAATATTGATGCCGCAACCTGGGTTATGTAGTAATTCTCTTGAGTTTATTCCGCAAGAGATAGCACAAATGATAGAAAAAGGGTATCAGGAAGTTCAAACAAATTTCGAAGTGATCTGCTAATTAAATGACATATTGAGAAGGAGAAGTTATGCTGCCAAAAACGCAAGGGTGTGATTTTAATTATTTTAGAAAAGTGACTGTAAATCAAGTTGCATTCCCGATGGATTCTCAAATAACGATTAATATATTTGGGCAATTTTCATTTTCGATAATGAATGAGGGATTACATGTGGTTGAGTATTCATTTAATGGAAATACTTTACATGGGGATTTGACTCCAGGAACGCCAACACAGGGTTTATTTTTTGATCACCGGTCCATATCGGGAATTTGGCTGCGAACCCCGGCGGGCGGTCCATGTGTTGTCCGAGTAGAGGCTTGGGGCGTATAGGTTTTTAATGAGAAAATATTTTTTAGATTCTAATGCACATGTTCCGATGAATGATGTGGTTCTTGAGGCATATTTAAAATTTAATAAATTGCCTGCGGCGCATGGTAATCCTAATTCTATAAATCGCATTGGGAGAGAATCTGCTGAATATTTAGAAGGGGCGAGGAAAAAGATTGCAAGATATTTAGGGGCTGAGTCTGGACAGTTTTTTTTTACACGCGGGAGCACTCAGGCGTGTGAGTGGGCAATAAAAATAATTAAAAATCGTAAGTGCAAAATACATTGTTCTCCTATAGAGCATCCTGCGGTGTATATGTCATTACAGGATGCTGAATTTTTGAATGTTGATAAAAATGGGAAAGTATTATTTGATCAAAAATATGATGTTGTGTCATGTATTTATGTTCAGAATGAAATTGGGGTAATACAGGATTTTAGTGCATTAGATTGTTCATTTTTGTTTTCAGACATGTCGCAAGCGGCTGGGAAAATAAAAATTAATTTAAGTAAAATGAATGTAGATATGGCAGTTTTTGGGGCCCATAAATTTGGAGGGCCTTCTGGGGTTGGTATTTTATATTTGAAAGACCCGGAGCAATGGATTGAATTTGGAATAGGTTCAAGATATTATACAGATATAGTTGGGACGCCGGATGTTGCTGGGATATATTTAACTGGGATTGCATTAGAAGAAGCTATTAAGACAATGGAAATTCGACGAAGGAACATGTTAGCATTTAGGGATACATTTGAACGAGGTTTAAAAAATTTTGGATGTATTATATTGGGTGAGGGGAATAGAAGAGTAGATAACACAACATTTTTTAAAATAAATGGTGTTTTTCAAGATATATATAATGATGGAGTTGGATTATTGAACAAGTTAAGTGAGCTTGGGATATATGTTGGATTAGGATCTGCTTGTGGATCTATGCATACAGAGGTTTCAAAAGTAGCTCAAGCATTGGGTCATTCTGAAGAAGGTCATCAATATATTCGGGTGAGTCAATGGGGAAGTTATAATGATTTGGATGCAAAATATATACTTGGTAAATTAAAACGATTGAGATAGGGATGAAAAAGAGAAAGACCCCAAAGACTGAATGTGAAATTTGTCATTGCAAGGATATTAGTACATTACAGAGGCATCATATAGTAGAAAGAACAGAATTAAATACTAATAATAATGATTTTAATTTAGCAATTATTTGTGGAAACTGTCATTTATTAGTTCATTCTGGAGAAATTAAATTAATTGGAATATATCCGAGTACAAACATATCTGGAAGAATATTAATTTATGAGAGGAATGGAGTAAGTAATGTTCCGGGCATAACGGAGCCATATTATATTCCACGTTCCAGGCAGACAAAAATATATTCAAAGGAGTAAGAAATGGGAATTACAGCAGTAGGTGAAGACACAAGTGTTAATTTGGAAAAGCAATTAGATGAAAAGCAGACGAGGCGCAATTTAATTCATCATGCATATAATGCTGGTGGAAATGAATTGGTTCAAGAATTATTAATTATGATGAGACGGCATGAAAAGTTATTAGCCGGATGTAAAACACCATTTGAAATATCTCAAGTAAGGATAATGTGTGTAGCAGAGGTTTACAAATTACTTGGATTAACAGGATCATTATCAGTAGATGGGATGCAGATTTTTTAAGGGAGAAGTATGGAAGAAGTATATACAGGAACGGTAGTATGGTTTTCAGTTCCATTAAATTATGGATTTATTAAAGAAGACAAAACTCAACAGGATATATTTTGTCATTTCAGTGATATTGTTGCGGATGGGTTCAAGCTTTTAAAGGCAGGACAAAAAGTTAGGTTTAAGATTGGGAAAAATCGTGCTGGACGTGATAAGGCAATTGAGGTTGAAATTTTGAAATGAATTATAAAAATTTAACTTTAGAAGAATTAAAAATAGAAATGAAAAGTTTGTATTTTGAAAGGGGCCTATTGTTAAATCTTTGTAATGAGCCAGATATTAAACAGAATATTTTTTTAATTGATATTGAAATAGCGATGGTAGAAAAAGAGATTAAAGGTCGAAATGGTTAAGCAATATTGGGTAATTAATATAAGCAATTCTGATGTTTTTTTAGATGATCTTGGTATATTAATTCCGGCAGGACAGCATATTAATTTATTATCGGGAAGATATGATATTACAATTGATGATGTAAAATATTCAGAAGAAAATGGATCAATTAAAAATAAAAGTAATAGAATTAAAATAAACCATGCTAAGCCAAATTTTGGGAAAAAGGTAGTAATGGAGGAATATAAAAAACCCATTCCTCGTAGACGATTTGTCGTGAAGGAAAAGATTAACGAGCAAGAGCCTGATTTATTATTTGATGAGGCTGTTGAACGTCATGCGGAAAAAATTGCGGAAATGATGGCGGCTGATGAAGAGAAAAAATAAACTTAGTGAGTAACATATGATTGTAATTAATACATCTCCTGGAAATGTTGTTAGCATAGTAATTCAAACAGTTGATGGATATGGTAGTAGATTGGATGGATATCAGGCGCCAACTCTTGATTCTATTTTAAATCCAAATTCTATTGATATTCTTGGGACAACTCATACAATGTCTAGATTATCAACTGGATTATATAAACGTTCAGTCACAATGCCAAGTTCATCTTCTTCTATTGGAACTTATATTGCAACTGTTTCTTGGCCTCATCCAACATATTTTTATATTCAATATGAAACATATGTAATTCAAGTTTCTATGCCATTTGGAAATTCCTCTGTTTCTCCTGCGTAATTACTAATATTCCGGCATAGCGATAGACTTCTATTCCGGAGATATAAATGGCAATAAATAGATCAAGAGGAGAGACTGTAGGACAGGGTGAGACAGTACAGTTGCGTGCATTATTTAGGGGGCCGGATGGTAATGAAACAGATCTTGATGCATTTCCAACCATTACAATAACGCAACCTTCCGGCAATATAATTATAGGCCCAACAAATATTGGCGTTTATCGGCTTAGTGTTGGGGTCTATGGATTTGATTATGATGTTAAAGTAAATGATTCTTTGGGGGTTTGGACTGATATATGGGATGGAGTATTAGATACACTTCGGGTTAGTGGTTCTTTTAATTTCGTAGTCCAAAATACTCAGATGCCAGCAATTAATACTGATGGATATGAACATCTTGGGGATGATGTAGGGTTCAATTATAGTCAGACTTCAATTCATAATATCAACTTATTAATGAAAACTTTGCGTGCAAGATTAGATAGTATGGGTAAAGTTAAAACAAAAGATGAATATGGAAATGAAATTTATGCTGAATGCGATATATTTTCAATCGCAACTATGGTTTCATTTATTGTAAATTCGTTAAGTTTATTTAACGGAATACCACATTTTACATTGTTTACATTTGAAGATACAGATTTTATACAGCAATTTCATGATGTATTAGTACAAGGAGCTGCAATAATGGCTTTATCAAGTAAGGCTCTTATTGAAAAAGGCTCTGAATTTTCATTAACAGATCAAGGGGTAGATTATAAGCCGCCATCTGTTGCTGATTTAATGCAAACTGAATGGAGTACAGAATTAACGAATCATACAGATAAAGTTAAATTAATTAAACAAAATATGAAACCAGCGCCATTAGGTCTTGGTACTTTAACTATTTCTACATCTCGACATCCTGCAATTGCAAGGCTGCGTCATTTAAGAGAACGTCAAATCATATAGTTCAAGTTGGTGATATTATGAATAAGATAGTTGATTTATTTTGTAAATTAGCTGATAGATTACAAGGTGGTTTAGCTGATAATTTACGAAGAGAAGATTTTGATCAATCACAATTATCTAGAGGAATCACTGTTGAGATGGCACATACTAGTGATAGAACGATTGCTACAGAAATTGCAATGGATAATTTAAAACGTAATAAACAATATTACAATAAATTACCAACTGATTTACAAAAAACAACGGCAGAAAAATAATGTTTTATCCATTACCAAAATTAGTTGATGATGTTTATAAATGGTCTGCCAGTAAAGTTGCGTCTCAAATTTGGGCCCGTAATTTAATTCTTAAAAATGATATTATAAAAGAATATACGAATGCTGGGATGCAAGATATTGCCAATTTTGTTTTAGTAGATTCTGCTAGAGTTATTGAATATTGTAAACAATATACGGAAAGTCCTGGAAAAATTAAATTTACTGATGATTCTTCTTATGAAATTGATCAATATATTTCTGATATTTTAAATTGGAATGAATATAAAGAATTAGAAAAACAATATGGCAAAGATAAAAATAGATTTACTAATTTATTAGATTATTTTTCAGAATTTAAAATTACAATTTATTATTTAAAAGAAGTGATTAATGAAAAAACACAAGGTGAATGGGATTTTAATTCAAAAGAAATGACATTATATGTTAATTTTTTAATTAATAATAATCCTGGAAATATTTTGTTATTTGATAATATTAAAAATATTTTCAATGAATTAAGAACAACAATAATTCATGAGATCCAGCATTTAAGCCAGGATCTTTTAACACAATTATTTAAGTTAGAAACAGCAGTTGGAATACCAAAAGAAAATAGATATGAGAGTGAAAAATTTAATGAATATGGTACAAAATTAACAGAATCTGAAGATGACATTCCTGTACATTTAATAGATGTTGAATTTTATCCATATATATTAAGTGAGGTATATACTTTTAAATCATTATCTGAGCAAATTTCAGATGATTTATTTGATGATTTTCTTTTATATTATACAGCGAAGCCAAATCAGTTTTTACAAAAGTTTCAAGAACAATATGGAAGTAATTATTCACAAACATCTTTGATAAGAGATAATTTTTTTAGTAATCTTAAAGCTCATAATATGGCGCGATGGCAAGAAGCAGTTGGGGAATTTATGAATGAATTAAAAAAGAAATCTATTTTAGCAAAAGTTAATTATTTTTATGATTTAACCAAGCAAGCTGATCAAATTGAGGGCGGGTTGGCAGATGATCATAAATCTAGTGAATTTGATAAGGAGCAATTAGAAATTGGTTATAAAATAGAAAAAGAACATACATCAGATCAAGATCTGGCTGAAGAAATTGCCATGGATCATTTGGTAGAAGATTCTGATTATTATGAAAAATTACCAATTATGGAAGATATGACATTAGAAGAATTGCAAGCATTTGAAAAACTTCTTGAGGAAATATGAAATTAATACTTAATAGAGATATTTTGTTTTTAATAGATCGGGCAAAAGAAAAAGTAAAAGAAAGTGATGTCTATAAAGATATTTGCAAAGAATATAAAGCAAAATCTTATTATATAGATAATGTTGCTGTTGTTTTCTCTCCTGATTTAGATGTATCAGCAAGAACTGATGGGGGAGTAATTTATATAAATGCAAAATATATTGAAGATATAGATGAGACCGCCCATTACATTGTCCATGAATTTACTCATTGGTGTCAGCAATGTTTGGGAGATGGCCCCACTTATTCCCCTGATAGTGATGATTATTTAGCTGATGATAATGAATTGGAAGGATTTAAAAATCAAGTAGAATTTATCAAAGAAAATGAAGATTATACAGGCGCGAAAGATTATGTAGATAAATTATTAGATCATCATGATGTTGATGGTAAAGAACGCGAGGAGTATGAAAAAAAGCTAGGTGTTTAAAAGCTTATATACATTTTCTAATTCTAAATCAATATTTGTAATTGTTTGTAAATCAAATTTATATGTTGAAAATTCATATAATTTACTTGTATTTAAATTTTCAATCATATCATCAAGATATACGCAGCCTCTAAATTTGGGATTTTGTTGTAAGAATCTTTTATAGAAAGAGCGTTCTGGTTTTCTAACATGGGCGGTAAAACTAAGGAATAGTTTACATCCTTGAAATATGCTTGGATGTTTTGTTTTTATGAAATTATAATGATCTTGGCCCATATTACTCATAATAGCAACTTGGCCGCCTTCTTTTATTAATTTATTTTTAAAAGCAATAACTTTTTCATTTGGTATAATACAATCATTCCATATTTCAAGCATAGTTTTTATTACTATATGATTGTTTGTTATAGATTTAATTTCTGAACAAACAGATGATTCGCCTATATCGACTCGTTTTTGAATATTTATTAAAAATTCAAGTCCATCTTGAATTATTGCTTTAGGGGCGTATTTAGGAATAATTTGATTATATTTGGTAGTAAATTTATCAAGATCAACATGGCATAAAACCTGGCCAACATCAAAAGCAATTCTTTTCATAAAGTTTTCTCAAATTCTTTTAGTATATCATGAAATTGCACATGATATGGATTTCTTAATTTTCTAATAGTAACATCATGTTTAAATATTTGACATTTATTATAAACAGCAGTTATACCATCAAGTGCAGAAAGGCCCATTAATTCAAGAGTTCCCAAAGTAAAGCAAGGTAAAAGTAAAGCTCCAACTGTGGCATTTATTATAGATTCCCAATCTTTTATATCTGGCAAGACGCAGATATTTCTAATATCATTATAGATAGCATCTGTTAAAGATCTTGTTTCGCCTGTAAAAAACATTAAATCTGTTTTAGGAAGAGTTTTAACATAGTCATCTGTATAATCTGAAAATATTTTGCATGGGATTTTTGAAGCCTCGAAGATTTTTGATAGTTTTTTTATTCGATCATTTGGGGCAATTAATATGGTTTCAGTTTTATCTTCTATTTTAGGAGAGGATATATGATAAGGAACTGCCCAATAAAAATCTTTTGATGATTGTGAAACTGATAGGTTTCCAAAAATAGAGTTTGTACAATGTAATGGTGAGTAGATTATTGTTTTATTTGCTGTTGTGGAAAGTCCGTGGCATAAATAATTATCTTTGAAATTTCTTATTGAGAATGAAAATTTACTAATAAAATCATTTGTTCTAAATTGGACAAATTCATATATGTTTAATGGAGAGCATGACCATACTTCAATATTTAAATCGGAAGCTATTGCAAGGCCAAATTCTTCCATATCTGTTATGATTAATTGTGGATTATATTGTTTTATATCTTCTCTTAATTGATTATATAATTTATAATTTGTATTTAAATTTAATTGTTCTTTATATTTTGTTATTTTTGTTTTTATAACTGCATTGATGAGGTCTTGTGAATATACATTTATTAAAGGATCGAGCAGCCAATCTATATATTTTAGTTTTGATGATTTATATGAAGCAATTTTAAATTCATGTTGCGGACAATGTTTTATTATATCTAATAATTGTATTTGTGCCCCTGGTCTATTTCCTGCAAAATACAAAATTTTCATTTAATATTCCAGCAAAATACAATATATGTTTTTAACCATCTTGCTTTTATTTTGTCAAAGTTTTTTTTATTAATTTTTATTTTTAATTTTCTGGATAGTAAAAATCCCAAATGCCAAGCTTCAAATTCTTCGGATAGTAATAATATTTTGGCAGTATCAGTTTTTAATTGCTCTGTATTTGAGTCAAATTGAACAATATATGATGGATATTTATCTAAATAATATTTACTTCTAGAGCAAATTATGTGGCCTATTTCATGTAATAAGGCATATAATTTATTTTCATCTTTTAGATTGCTTTTTATTTGTATTTGTTTTTGCATAAAGTCAGCAAAACTATTATTCCCCAAGACTACTTTAAAGCCTCGTGATTGGCAATATTTTATTAATCTTTCATATTCACTACCATATATAGACTGCTGTGGCATCGGCTCTCCTATATATTAATAAATATATCTAGAAATGAACTTTATCGATGTTATTTTTCGTTGACTATGAAACTAATAATCTGGTATATTGATTGATGGTGAATTATGAATATTAGCAAACTAATTAGTAGATTTTATAAGCTTGCACAAGATCCTGAATTGGATTCTGCTATTGAAGAATTATGGCCAGGAGAGTTGGTAAATAGTAAAAAAGAATCATCGCCGGAAGTAAGTTCAGGTGAAAAAATAATTTATCAAATGCCAGTTAGAGAAAAACTTGATTTAAAAAATCCTGATACAATGCCGGGAGAATATGATCAGCAAGATTCTTCTAAAATGTTAAAAGAATATAGAGAGGGCGGAAGTTTTATTGGAACATTTGCCCCCAATCAATATTTAAATCCGACACATCCTACAGGGCACCAAGGAGTTGATATTCGAGCAAGAAAAGGGGCTCCAGTTTATCCAATTGGTCCCGGAATTGTTACTAAAGCTGGTTCAAGTGGAATTGGTGGAAATACAGTTACAGTATCTCATGAAAATGGAAAGGTTGTTTCTTATTACGCTCATTTAGATCAAATTTCAGTTAGTCAAGGGCAAGAGGTAGATAAAAATACTGAGATTGGAACGGTTGGAAATACGGGCAATGCAAAATATACTGCGCCTCATCTTCATTATCAAGTTTCTGTAAATGGATCAATTGTAGATCCTCTTTCATTGATTAATAAATCGGCACCATGAAAAAAAAATAAAATAGCTGGTTTATTATTTTTCTTAACTATGTTGGTGAATTTTCTCGCAATAATATTTCATTCAATTTCATTATTGATAATTTCAGGCAGTTTAATGACATTCTTTTTTGTCACTTTTCGTAATGAAGTGAAAAATTTTTAATATAAAATGATTATCGAGAGAGGTTGTTGGACTTGTAATATTTTGAAGAAGGTGAAAATTCATTATGTTATTTTATATTTTAGATACAGAGACGAATGGTTTAAAAGCAGGATATCATGAAATTACACAAATTTCTATTATTAGGTGTTCTGATAGGGTTCAATTGACTCGTGATATTAAGATAGAATATCCTGAGAGGTCATCATTTCAGGCATTAGAAGTTACGGGGAGAACATTATATGATTTGCTTTCTGGAGAGCAGAAAGAAAAGGTTGTTGAAGATTGTGAAAAATTTTGGGCTCAAGATAAAAAAACACCTGAGCATAGATGTTTAGTTGCTCATAATGCAAGTTTTGATAAAAGATTTTGTCATGCATTATGGCAAAGTTGTGGGAAAAAATTTCCAGTAGTTTGTTGGATGGATACCTTACCATTTGTAAAAAAATGGGCGAAGTATATTGGCTGTGATCAAAAGAAATTTTCTTTAGATGAATCTTTAAAATTTGCAAATATACCAATAAAAGAAACTCTTCATAATGCAAGTTCTGATGCAAAACATCTTTTTTTATTATGGAAAAAGGGAATGGATGCTCGAATTGATCACTTATCTTCTATTAAAAGATTCCCACATATTGCCATTGAGGAATCATTAGATATTGAAGAGTGAATTGTGCATTTTTTGATATTTTTGTATGAATATTGCTATTATATCTGATTCCCGTGCATTTTTGGGGGCACAGCCAACTTGGCCATATATATTAATAAATATAGATAAACAAAATAAATATACAATATTCCCAAGAAAAACCAGACTTTATTCGGTATTTGAGCAAGTAGATGATTTAAAACAATTTTCAAAAACAAATAAGGTTGATATTGCAATTTTTCAAACAGCATATCATGAATATATTTGCCCATGGTCTATAAAAGTACATCAATCTATGTTGGGTAAATATGATCCTACATTTGATAAATTTTTAAAACCAGTTGTTGGTGGGAAATTTGTAGGCCGTTTTCATTATAGAAATATTGAGCTTATTAAAAATACGTTATCTCAAATAAATAATTATTGTAAACATTCTCTTTATATATATGTTCCTTATAATTTGGATGATTTATTGTTAGCGACATTGGAGGCAAATAAATTTTACAGTTTATATTTTACATCTTCAATTGTATTATCAACTGATAAATCTTTTGTTCCAACATATACAATGAATGCTGAGACTGATAAAATTCATTATAATCAAATTGGCGCGAAATTAATTTCTGGACTTGTTCACAATTATATTAAGGGTATTTAATGTTTATTGTTATTAATAATATAAGAAAAGAATATGAGAATTTAATGTGTGAAAGCAATTTTTTAGGTAAATTAATTGCGAGTAAAACAAATGAACATGATACTGTTGTTATAAGTTGTAGAACTTCTTTTGAACAAATTGAGTGTTTTATTGGTTGTATAATGTATAATAGAGTTCCTATAATTATACCTCATCCAAGTAATAAAGTATTTCCGTATGAATTTCAAAATAAACTAGAAAAAATTAACCAGGTTGTTCATCCGTCTTTATGTATATCTGATAAAATTGATGAAGATGTTTTTAATAAACATTGGCCAGTAATTTCGGATTTAGTATGTAAAGAAAGTGATGATAATTTAGATTACGATTTTATTAAAGATTCAGATGAAATAGCATTTACTCAATTATCTTCTGGGACAACCGGATTGCCAAAAGTAATGCATGTAACTCATAATGCAATTAAAAAACAATGTTTAGAATATGGCAATGTAATTGATTTAAATGATAATGATGTAATTATTTCCTGGCTTCCATTGTATCATGATATGGGTTTAATAGCAACTTTAATGCTTCCAATTTTACACAAAGTATCATTTGTTCATATAAATGCTTTTGATTGGCTTATAAATCCAGAATTATTATTTCAAGCAATTGAAAAATATAAAGGAACATTAACATGGCTTCCTAATTTTGCATTTTCACTATTAGCCAAACGATGTCATAAATCAATTTTAAAGCTTGATACTATGAGACAATGGATTAGTTGTTCTGAAATGGCTAAATATATTGACATTACAAAATTTGTTGAAACATTTAATAAAAATGGGGTAACAATAAATGAGTTATTTATATGTTATGCTTTAGCTGAAAATATATTTGCTGTTTCACATACTAATAAAGTTATTTCATCTTTTGAAGAAAATGTTTTATCATGTGGAAAAATATTGCCTGGAACATCAGTTTTTATAAGTCCAGCGGGAAATGTATTAATAAAAAGTTCATATATGACATTTCCAATAAATAAAGATGAAAATGGATATTATGATACGGGTGATATTGGATTTGTTAAAGATAATGAATTATATATTAAAGGACGAAGTGATGATATGATTATTTCTTATGGAAAGAATATTTTTCCATATATGATTGAACATTCTGTTTGTAATTTATCAAATGTTATTTCTGGGCGGGTGGCTTGTTTCGGTGTTTATAATGATAGATTGGGAACAGAGAAAGTTCATATTGTTGCCGAATGTATTGATATTACACAAAAAGATACAATAAAAGAAATTAATGATATTATGATTTCTTTTGATTTAACAGCTTCTATTTATTTAAGATCTAATGGATATATAATAAAAACATCCAGTGGTAAAATTGCTAGAAAAAGAACTCGTGATAAATTATTAAATGAATTAAAAGGAAACCTATGATACGTGATGTTATATATGAAATAATTAAAAAAGATTTTGGACAAGATGTAAATGATAATACTTTATTCTCATCATTTACTACTAGCATGGGTATTTTAGAAATCTTACTTTCAATTGAAGAAGCTGGATATGATTCCAAATTAATAGAGGCAACTTCTCTCATTAAGGTTGGTGATATGATTAATGAGATGGAAAAAATGATTAGAGGATATTAATGAGAAAATGTAAATTATGTGGTTATGAAGCGGATAATTTTAAACAGGTTATTTCACGATGTCGATTTAATGGAGAACAGCTTATTAGATATCAATGTCCCACTTGTGATGTAATATTTGGAAATGATAGGATGCTTTCTTTAACTCCGAAAGAAATAGAAATTGAATATACAGTTAAACTTAAAAATTATAAAGTGAATACTGCAGTAGCTACAAAATATGAATTAGAATTTTTTAATATTGTTGGAATGCAAAAAGGAAAACAATATATAAATTGGGGAGCTGGAATATGGTCAAATGCAGTTGTTACATTGCAAAAACAAGGATATGATATTATTGGTTACGATCCTTATCGTAAAACAAAAATTACCTCAATTGCTGGTAAAAAATTTGATTATATTATGACCCATAATGTTTTAGAGCATTTTCAAGATCCTGTTAAAGAAATTATAGAAATGAAGAAATATTTAAAGCCAGGTGGAATAATGGCTCATGCAACTGCTTGTTATACATATTGTTATGAATGGACTAGATATCATTTGTTTTTCTTTTGTGGGCGCTCTGTTAATACATTGTGTGAATTATGTGGAATAGAGGAAATGAAAAATAGAGAAGTTAAAACCGCCGCCGGCCAACATATTAAAATGTTTAAGCTATTATGAAATGAAATATTTCACTTAGTTGCAAGTATTTGTTTTTATTGCGATATAATATAAATGGAATATTATGTTATAGCTGATAAGACCAGAAGAAATAATTGGAGGGAACAGGAGAAACAATGGATAAAATGGAACTAAGCTTAAGCAAAAATAGAGAAATATTGGCCAAATTACATAAAAAGATTAATGAGATAAAGAATACATATCTTGTTAACTTGGCAAAAGAAATTCAGGATCTTAAAATCATTATGGAGTAATAATGGCTGGTAAACCAACAAAATTAGATGAATTAACTCTAGATATTGACAATGTCTCTGAGAGTGTTCAATCTTTGTTGGTGGAAATCCAGGAAAGTAAGGGAGACTTTCATAAGACACAGCAAGATTTAAAACAAATAACTGATAATATAAAAAATTTATCAGAGCTTGTCAAAACCGGAAGCGACGTTTATAATCTAGCTACAAAGGTCGCGGTTATTGATACTGAGGTAACTGGGATTAAGTCCACACTTGTTGATGTTGTGAAATCAGTTCGTGAAAATGAAAAAAATATTGGCGCAATTGAGGTTAAGGTCAAGGACTTGCAAGATAATAAAGAAGGTAAATGGAAAGTATACGTGGCTATAGTAACTGGTATATTAACTATAATAGCTGCTGTTTTAGTTGGATTATTAAAATATTTTTAAAATGGAAGTATTAATATGATTTACGAATATTGTTGTGTTGATCCTGATTGTAAATTTGAATGGGAATCAGAACATAGAATTATTGATGATCCCGAAACATTATGTCCAAAATGTAAAAAAGAAACTGCTAAAAGATTAATTTCTAAATGCTCCTTTATGTTACTTGGTAAAGGATGGTTTAATTCTGGAGGTTATTAAAAGTGCAAGATTCTGAATTATGTATCGAAAAATTAGATTCATTACAAAAAGAAATATTTAATATTTTAATTGAAAATAAGCAAGCTTCATCAAATAAGAAAGAATTATATTCTAAATGTTTTGTTTGTCTTTCTAAAATTGTTGGTGATATTGAAAATAATAATTTTGATGAGCTAAACTTTGTGGGAAATGAAACTGGCGTAAATTATGCGGCTCCTAAAGTTGAATTTGAATTTTCAGAATTAATTATGAATTTATTAGAACTTGCTTATAGCTCTAATATAAAATTATCTAAAACTTTCATGGAATCTTTTAAAAATTTAAGAGTTCGTAAATGATAAAATATTTAAATCAAATTATAAAAAATAGATTTGAAGAATCAAAAAAACAAAAAATATTGGTGGCAGAATTATTTCTTGAGCGAGATTTTAATGTTCCTTCTGAGATATATCACAATCTCCCTCTTGTAAATCCTACTGATATTGAACGTGATGAATTAAAAAGAATATCAAATATAGTAGATGATACTTCTTGTTTTGATCTTTTTTATTCTTATATTTATACCATTGCTTATAATAAAGATTATTTCTTATTAGATTCAATGGTGAAAGATGAAATATATATAAGAACTTATTCTCCTATTAGGGCTAGCTATGCTGATTTGTATCCTTTTGGATATTTATTCATGTCTTATTTAGGAGAAGATAAACAATTAATTCCTGGCTTGGAATCAAAAGAACTTGAAGAATTAATTGTTGAAGATGGTTTATATAATATTATTTCTTGTTCAAATCCAATAGAAAATAAACATTGGGCAAGAATGACTGGCAAGCAAAGAATTTATATTGCTAAACTTCATGAAATGAGAAAACGTAAAGTTATAGAAATTGATTCAAAGAAAATAATTCCAAAACGATGGTGATTATTTTTTAAACATATTTTTTAATTTTTTAAAGCCTTCGTATAATAGGCTTTTTTTATTTTTATCATTTTGTAATAATTCTTTAACTTTTGCCTCAACATATTCAAATGGAAATCCCATTGGGTCAACTTTTCCTTTATTTATCATAAAATGTGCTAAAAGGCCTGATGGATTTGGAACAAAAGTTTTTACTATATTTCCATTTTGTTTTGGAAATTCTGGTAAAATTGATGGACATGCTTTACAAACACCATAAATTAATTTAATACATGATTCTACTTGGGCATTTGTTGGGCCGAATACTTTAATTTTCATTCCATGTATTTGGTCTGTTAAAACAGGATGCTCTTGTACATTAAGTATTTTTCTTTTTGATTCATTGTATAAATCTGGTTTTTCCCAGGCGTTTGGAATATAAGTAATTTCAACCCCAGGACCAAAATCATTCATTTGATTTTGGGAAAAACAAGCATCTTTAACATCAGCACATTGGTAAATTGTTGCATATCCATCTTGGTTAGCATCATCTTCAATTAAGAAGTTACAACTTAATTGTCGTTGTATTAAAACGTTGTGTGTAATTTTTGCTTTATATGTTACTGAATGATGGATTGTAAAAGATGTTAATTTATTATTTAATTCTTCTAAAGTAAGATCTCGTATGTGTAATGATTTGGGATTATCATAAAAAGATAAACCATCAGGGTCATCCCAAAGAATAACTTTACATCCTATATTTATTGGGTGGCCTGCTACAATAATATTTTTGTTCATAATCATCTTCCAATATTTTTAAAAAACGTAACTATGAAAGTTACTATTTGTATTAATAATCTTAATATAATATTCTCTTCTTTTCTAGTAGCCGTTATTATTGTTACTGGTTTTTCATTTGCTATAATTATTTGTTTTTCTTCATATATTGGAACAGGTTCTTTAAGTATTGGTTTTACTTCAATTATAGGCTCAGGCTCAGGCTCAGGCTCAGGTTTTGGAGGCGCCCATGCTAATAATTTTTCAGACCTGCGCTTAAATTCATTGAAGATACTTACAACTACTGCTGTATATTTATCTAAAGGAGCTGTAAAATATCCTCCTTGTTTTATTTCATAAACATATTTAACAACATCTCCTTTAACTACTTCTTTCCATGCTTTTTTATAATTGGATCTATTAGATAGAAAGCCAATATGGAAAATTGCTCCATCTAATGGTGTCGGTAAAGCTACGAAATGAGTTTGTGGATGCGGAGGATTAAATTTTACTTCTTTTCCATTTATATATTCAGAACAATAATACATGCAATAATCATATCCATCTCGTCTTTTAACATTTCCAAGATTGTAATTTCGGCACATAGTTCCACGGCCACATTCTAATGCAATTTGGGCGAATAAAATTGCAAGAGAATCTAAAGATGGATATTCTCCGTAAATACATTTCCAAGCTTCACGAAGATAATATGTTATTTCACCTTCTGACATTATTGTCTTTTTGGTTTCTACCAACATAATAACCTCTATTATTTCTTAAAAATTGAAAAAAATGCAATAAAAAAACTAATTATTGATCTAATTATTATTGTAATAAAATCATCTTGTTTAACTACCATCGCTTTTGATTCTTCTTCTATTTTAATTTCAGTAACATCGTCAGAGGAATCGGTTATTTTTGGCTCATCTTCTTCTTGTGGACATTTTGTCGGGGGCAATTCTGTTGGTATTTCTACTGGCTCTTCTTTTATAATAACTGGATTTAATAAAGAACCTAGCCATTTCCACATTTTTTCACTAGTATACCAGGCTATGTAAACATGGTCCGGCCGATCATTTCCACTATAATGAAGTTTTGCTAGATTACCATAAATATCAACATTTAATAAAGGATCTTTTTTCCATGTTTTAGAAATTGCCGGTAAATATTGAGATGTTCCTTTTGTTCCAGCCGCTCCTAGATTAATCGTAATTGGTTTTTCTAAATCTAAATTTAATACAAAATCTGGAACTATTAGATTTTTACATGCTACTTCTTTCTTTGCTCCATCCATAATTTGTGTATTGCTTTTTGTGCTACTAATAAATGGGGGAGTAATTGAACTATGTGTCATAAGTAAAATAGATTTACCAACAACTGCTCTTTTGGCATATTCTACCCATTTATTTAGAATAGTTGTATGACATCCATCCAAAAGAAGATAGGCATCTAATCGTTCTAATTCTTTTGGAAAATTAAATAATTCATGGGCAAAGACCCATCCGACAGAAAATGTTGTTAATATTCTTTTGTCAATTTCTATATCTTTTAAATCTGGGCGTAATTCTTTTAATGCCGCTGCGAATAAGTCACCAGTTCTTGCCCATTGAATTGCTTTTTGACTAAATGGATTTGGAACAACAAGTGAAATTGTATTTTCTGGGAAATATTTCTCAGCCCATTTAGAACATGGGGCTTGTGCTGAACATGAAAAAACATTTAAAATTACATTCATTTTCATATCAAACCTTAAAAAAGTCCTAATTTACCTAATGTTAAATTGACCACTGGGAAAGTTATTCCTGGTGGCCCATATTTATTTTCCTCAACACAGACTAATCCATTTTTAAAGAATAATACAACATCTGCATATTGTCTATTTTGTAATTCTGCTAGAGATCTTACCACCATTAATCTTATATCTAATTGATGAACTTTATCTGGATATGTTGCGTCATGAGACAATCTTGTATCAAAAACATATCCATCTATGACTTCATTAATGTGTAATTGTTTAATAAAAAATGATTTAACATTTTCTGTTAAGTCAGTATTGATAAATATAATTGCTGATGGTCGGGCTGTCATAATCTAATGACATATTATTATCAATTTAACTTTTTTTCATATATTTTTTTATATAAATCAGGTATTTCATCTTTTTTATTTTTTACTTTTTCTATTTCAGTTTTAACATTTTTATAAAGTTTTTCCTGTACATTAGTTAATTCTTCTTTGCTATATCCAAGTTCTATACTGACTTGTGCGGCAAATGAAAGCAATACAACTAATAATTCTAATTTAGTATTTTTATCATAATCATCAAAAACTTCTGTAATAACTTTTTCTATTTCAGTTGAATAATGAGAAACAACATCAGGATCAACTAAAGATTTATCTAACTCTACCTTGCTCTTGGGTTTTGCCATAAATTCCTAAGAAAGGTTAAAACGTTTTTTTTCTTCTGCTATTAAATCAGGCATTTGCCATGCTTGACCAATATGTTGAGCCCCCATTGAGGTTGATCCTTTGGCTGGGTCTTGTGAATTAGGGTCATAAGCATAATTTTTATTTGTTTCATAACCTTCTGGAAGATCTTGATGGGTTCCTATTAATGTTAATTTCCCAGCTGTTCCATAATAATCAATTATTGCTCCTGAATTTGTTAATCTTTGAGTTTTGTCTTCTCTTAATTGAACCCCTTTAGATTTTACATAATTTATAATTGCTTGAGCTGTTTCAAAAGTTGATGGGTATCTACCTTTTGCCCCACTTGCTATAACATGAGAAAATGTCATTACAAATGCTGGCGCTTTAGGATCAGTTGCCGCTGCTAAAGCACGTTCCGCAACTCCCTTCATTTTTGCACTTTTGAAATCACCTTTTTCATTTTTTGTTGGATCTGCATGAAATCCATCTATAAAAGAAAAGCTTCCATAATTAGTTTTTTGATCATTAACAGAATTTATTGCCACCATGTCTCCACCAGCAGAAAATCCCATGATATTAATAGAATATCCTGCAGGTTTTATATTTGTAGCTGAAATGAAAGAGTTAAAAGCAGCTTGTGCTAAGTTATTTGGATTTTCGGTTGACTTTGGCGGTTGAGCCATTAAAATACCAGTATGTCCCGAGCTTGCTAGTTCTTCTGCTGATCCAAAATAATAAATGGTAACTGGAATTGTTTTGTCTTTGTAATCTTCCGGAACACCAGCAAAAAGTGCATTATTTAATCTTATAGTTTTCTGACCTCTATTTTGAAGTCTGCGAATAACAAGTTGTGTTAAAGGGCCTGCGGCTGATTTGTAAATCGCCTGTTTTAAAAAAAAATCAATAATTTTTGCTTTGGTACTTGACATGTTTTACCTTGTGTTCATATTAGATGTGAAAATATCACTATGTGATATTTTAAATAAACTAATGGAGGATGTATGTACTTTACTTTTTTAAATGATTTTATTTTTGATGATAGAGACTATTTATATTTTGTTCAGGATAAGGATAATTATTATCTGGCATTGAATGTTCCTGGATTTTCGGATAAAGATATTAAAGTTGAAATTGATAAACGCAATCTTTCTGTTTCAGCCAAGAAAGAAGTGGATAAACTATTTCATAGTAAAAATTCTTTCAGTTATAAATATAACTTGCCGAAAGATATTGATCTAGAAGGAAAGATTATTGCAGAATGTAGGGATGGTGTTTTATCATTAACATTTCCCAAAAAACAATTAATTGAAAGCCATCCAAAATTAATTCCTGTCACAAGTAAATAAATGTTAGAGATTTTGGCGCCAAGGATATATTATTCTTGGCGCTTTTTGTTTGAGAGAAATGATGGAAAAATTAATAGACGAATTAAAAAATTTGGGCATTTTGGAATTTGATCAAGTTGTTGGATATTATATTAATCCAATTTATAAACAAGAACTATTTCCAAGAAGTTTTTCGTTTGACGATATTGCAATAAGTCAACAGAAAAACATTGTAAGATCTAGATTAGATGTTGATATTAAATCTGAGTTTATTAGGGGGATTTGGTTAGATGTTCCTTTAATTGCAGCAAATATGTCAACAGTAGTTAATGCTAGTTTCGCAATTTCTTTATATAAATTAGGGGCGTTAGGTATTTTGCATAGAGCGCAGCCTGAAAATTCTATTTTAGAAGAAGTTAAATTAGTTGCAAAAGAATGTAATTTAGTTGCTGCTAGTATTGGCATTGAAGATGATCAGTTTGAATTAGCAAAGAAAATTATAAGTGCTGGAGCTAATATATTAACAATTGATATAGCAAATGGATATTCTGATAAAACATTAGAAATTGCTAGGAAAATTAAACAATATAGTAAAGATATAAAGATTATTATTGGTAATACTACAAATATTGGTTTATTATCAGAGGCCGCCGATGTTGCCGATGCTATAAAAGTTGGAATAGCACAGGGGTATGCTTGTGAAACAAAAAATACTGCCGGATGTACGGAGCTTCAATTTTCTGCTGTTTATAAGTTTAAAGAATTATCTCGAGCATATGGGATACCTATTATAAGTGATGGGTCTATTCGTGAACCTGCAGATTTTGTAAAAGCAATTGCAGCCGGGGCAAATTCTGTAATGGCTGGTAAAATTTTTGCAGCTTGCCCAGAATCAGCTGCTGAAATTGAGTTAGTTGACAATGTGCAGAAAAAAGTTTATGCTGGGATGGCAAGTAGATATGTCCAAAACAAGTGGAAAGGTGGACTTAAAGCAGGAACTTGCCCAGAAGGAGGCGTCCGTTATCTTAATATTGGAGAAAATGTAGAAAAATTAATTGAAAGATATTCTGGCGCTTTAAAATCTGGAATCTCATATTCAACATCTTTTAATATTGATTCATTTCAAAAAAATGTTAAATTCATTAGATTGAAATGAAATCATTGGATCACAGGAGAGAAAGTGGATGCTTAATTTAACTAATACTGCGGATATTAAACATTCTATAAAAACACATTTTACTTCTTTAAAATGTTGTAATATTAAATTTTTTGCACTTGATGAAAAATATAAAGCAGAAATTGATTTAAAATTTAATTTCCCAATAAAATTAACATGCGGAATTGGTCAAAAAATTGTTAAGCAAAGAATTGAAACTTTCTTTTTAATATATGGTAGCCCACTTTTTAATTATAAGATTAATTTTATTTAAATTTTAGGAGGTATATAATTGAAAAATTTATTAGTTTTGCTTCAACCTCAATGTGATTTTTTTTCAAAAGGTGGGTCAGAATATTCTAATGAATGTGGCAAAATAAAAGATCAATTATGTACTAAAATATATAATGGAGAATTTTATTATATTCATGTTGTTTTAGAACAACATAAAGAAAATCATATTAGTTTTAATACTAATTTTTTAGATCGTGATGGTAATAACCCTGCTTCTGGAATTGATATTTCTTTAGAGTTAATTAAAAATAAAACATGGGCTACTTCAAAGAAGATGTTTAATGTCTTTAAAAAAATTGTTAAAGACAAATCATTAAAAGTTATGGAAAAACATTGTGTAAAAGAAACGGATGGGGCTTCATTAGATCGGGAAATTAATAATGCAATACTTCATTCTAATTTTATGTATTTAACAAAAGTGAAATATCATGAAGTAGGTGATAATGATTCTATTTATAATTGTTTAACAAAACAAATTATTGAGGATATCGGAACTTCTAATTCTGTTTTTGTTGCCGGGTCTATTCCAGCCAATGTATTTGATATGTCTTTTTCTAAAATTAATAAACAATTTGATTCGAATTTTTTAATAAAGAGATAATATGAAAAGAATATTAGTAACTGGTGCCTCTGGGTTCCTTGGATATGCCGTTAAAAAGGTGTTTGATTCTATTAATAATTTTGAGTTTTATTATACAAGAGGAACTAAAGTTGATTTAACTGAAGCGATGCAAGTAAATTATTTACTTAATGAAATTAAACCTCATATGATTTTACATATGGCGGCTGTATGTGGCGGAATTATGGCTAATAAAAATAATCCCGCTAAATATTTATTCTCTAATATGCAAATGGGCTTGAATATTTTTGAATTAGCTCATATACATAAGGTAGAAAAAGTTATTACAATTGGAAGTGTTTGTTCATATCCAAAATTTTGCCCAACTCCATTTAAAGAAACTTCTTTGTGGGAGGGATATCCAGAAGAAACAAATGCTCCATATGGATTTGCAAAACGCGGATTATTAATGTTACAAAATGCTTATAGACAACAATATGGCATAAAAGGGGCTCATATTATTTTAGCTAATATGTATGGTCCAAATGATCATTTTGATCCAAAAAATAGTCATGTAATTCCAGCTTTAATTAAAAAGTTTTCTGATGCTGTCAAAAAGAATGAATCAGAAGTTATTTGTTGGGGGTCTGGAAATTGTACTCGTGAGTTTTTATATTCTCGAGATGCCGCAAAAGTTCTCTCTCTAGTATTAGAAAAGGATTTAGATGAAGAGCTTCCTATAAATATTGGTAATGGTATTGAAATCTCAATTCATGATCTTGCTGTTGAGATTTCTAAAATTGCCGGATATACTGGTAATATTGTTTTTGCCAATGATAATATGGATGGCCAACCTAAAAGATGTCTTGATATAACTAGAATGAAAAATATATTGCAATATTATCCAGAAACAACCTTAGAAGAAGGTTTGAAAGAAACTTATAATTATTGGAATTCACAAGGTATTTTATGATAAAAATAGCGTTGATTGGAGCTGGTGGATTTATTTTAAGCAATTTAATTCGTTCTTTGCTTTATAAAAAAGAACAATATAATATTGTAAGCATTGATAAATTTCAAGATGAGCGGCAACTTAATAATATCTATATAAATAAGGGTAATAAGTTTTATATTGCAGATGTTGGCGACACTCATATTATAAGAAGAATTTTTCAAATAGAGAGACCAGATATTGTTATTAATGGGTCATGTTCTGGTTGTGTCCAATCTATATTGGATAATGAATCTTTGATTAATGTTTCTAAAGAAATTGGGGTTTCAAAATTTGTTTTTTTAAGTCATTATAATGTTTATGGATCAACATTAAAACACTCAGCTCCAACTGAAGATGAAAATTTATTATTAAATAATTTATATAATATTTCATTTTCAACTTGTGAGCAACTTGTTAATATTTCAGGATTAGATTATTTAATATTAAGACTTTGTGATAATATAGGTTCAAGACAGCGGCATGGAATTGTTCCTCAAATAATTCAAAATATTAATAAAGAAGTAAAAACAAAATTATCTAAGAATATAGATAATCATGAATTTATTCATGTTACTGATACTTGTGATGCAATTTCTTTGCTTTTAGATTTAGAAAAAGAAGGTATATATAATATATCATCTTCTTATGAATTTTCTCTTCCAGAATTATATACTGAAATATGTAATGTAATGGGGAAGGGGCATGATTTAGTTGAATATTTTGATGATAAGAAGAGTGTGCGTTATGTATGTTCTTCTGATAAATTAAAGAAAGAATGTAATTGGGAATTAACATTTAAGTTTAAGGATGCGGTAAAAGCATCTGTTCAATGGTATTTGGATAATGCTTGGTTTTTAAGAGAGTAGGAAAAGTTATGGCAAAAGAAAAAATTATAGTTGATGATATTGATCTAGACAATTCTACAGTAGAAGCACCCGTTCAAGATGATGCCGGGGATAAACTTGCTGCATTGAGGGCTCGTCTTCAAGAAATGGATAAACCAAAATCAAAACCAAAACAAGTTCGTAAAACCCGTAGCTTAAATATTGGGGTTGTTGGAAGTGGCCAAGCAGGTTCTAGAATTGCTGAAGTTTTTTATGATTTAGGATATCCGGCAATTGTTGTAAATACAGCGCAACAGGATCTTGAATATATTAAATTACCAGTTAATAATAAACTTTTACTTGAATATGGCATTGGTGGTTCTGCAAAAACATTAAGCATTGGTCGAGATGCTATTGACGCTCATCGGCAAGAAGTTTCTGAATTAATAGAAGATAAATTAGGGGAATGTCAAGCATTTGCATTAACATTTTCTCTTGG
>Ga0172380_10002620_pt1 | contig 27046 bp, 23 predicted proteins | sample Leawe162metaG_FD_119747 | JGI IMG/M metagenome (GOLD analysis project Ga0172380, IMG submission 119747) | Leachate microbial communities from a municipal landfill in Southern Ontario, Canada - Leachate well 162 metaG | ecosystem: Engineered > Solid waste > Landfill > Unclassified | place... | reverse complement strand
TTACGAGTTCACGCTTGTCCTCGATCGGCTACCGAGCGATGACGACCTCGACGCACTGTTCAACGCTGGCTGCTCCGACGCCATCTTTGAGGTTGTTGATGGCGAGAGCTGCGGGCACTTCGTCCGCAAGGCAGCAAGCCTGACGGCAGCGATCAGCTCCGCCGTCCATGACGTTGAGAACGGTGGCCTGCGCACGGTCGAGGTCCGCCGCGACGAGATCGGCGAGCCACGTCTGCGCGAGGAGTACGCCCGAGAGATCGCGGCGGCGAACATGATGGTGCAGACGCGGGCGTTCCTCGCCGCGCAGCGCGCTGGCGGGTAGGTAGGCGGCGAAGCCCGCCGCAGGCGGCAACGCCACCGTCGGGCGTCCCCAAATTAGTCCGGTCTAACTTAGACTAATTTGGCTTCGACTAATTCCGCAGGCGCTCGCACCACCGCCGAACGATCCCGTCCCCGACTTCCACCCGCCTTGACCGCGTGAGTCGCTTACGATCACCCCATGTCCTCAACCGCGACGCCCCCCACCGCGCCGCCGCCCACCACGCGCCGCTCGGCCGGTCGCCAGGTCGTGATCGAGGTCATCGCCGTCATCGTCGCCCTCGCGGTTGGTGCCAGCTTCTCGGCCGTCATCATCGGCATGGAGGTCAACGAGGCCCGCGTCAACGCGACCTCCGCCAAAGCCAACGCCGACTCCGGCAACCTGTCCGGCCTCATCACCTCAGTCGAGGGCCTGCAGGGCAACGTCGAGGCACTCTCGGCATACACGAAGTCGCCCGCCTGGCTGATCACGCAGTACATCCCCGCGATCGGTGATCCCGTCCGCGCGGCGAGCACGCTGACGACGGGCGCGAACAACGTCGCGCAGGCCTCGCAAGGGTTCCTCGACCTCGCCCGCCAACTCGAGACGGCCTCAACAGCGGACGCCCAGCTGGTTCCCGCCGCCGTGCTGACGAACCTCGCACCGGCGGCGAATCAGCTCGCAATCGCGCTCGAGGAGTTCACCACCGACGTCGCCTCCCTTGAGGCAACCGCCGCCTACGGTCCGCTGCAAGGCACCGTGGCCAAGGCGCTCGACGAGGCCCAACAACTCCTGCCCGAGCTCACCTTGCTGGTCAAGACGCTGCCATCGATCTCAATCCTGCTGGGTTCGCAGAGCCCGCAGAAGTGGTTCATCGCCCTGCAGAACGGTGGCGAGGCTCGCGGCACGGGCGGCCTGCTCGGCAGCTTCGCTGTGGTCGAGATGAACCAGGGCAAGGCGAAGGCCCAAACCATCGGTCCGAACGGCCTCCTCACTGCCAAGGCGAATCCGAACCTCCTCCCCGAGGATTCCCAGGCACTGTGGGGCCCGGCCCGGTTAGCGGAGGTATACGGCGTCAACCTCAGCCCCAACTACCCGTACGCGGGCGCGCTGATCTCGAGCATGTGGACCAACCAAACCGGCGACGTCCCCGACGCCGTGCTCGCCCTCGACCAGCGCGCGACGGCGCTGCTCATCGAGGCCGTCGGCGGAGTCACGGTCGACGGCATCACCGTCACCGGCGCGAACGCCGTGCAGATCCTCACCGTCGGGGTGTACGAGAAGTACCCGGACCCGGTGAAGAAGGACGAGTTCGTCACCAAAGTGATGAGCCAGCTGATCCAGAAGGTGTCGAGCGGGCAGACCTCGCCGATCCAGCTGATGGGCAAGCTCGCGAACGCGGTGCTCGATCGCAGCGTGTTCCTCTGGGCCGCCGACGCCGCGGTGCAGGAGTCACTCGCCCCGTCGCCCGTCGGTGGAGTGGTGCCGGATGAGCCGGGCTCGATCTCGATGGCCGTGGTGAACAACAACGCGGGCAACAAGATGGATGCGTTCCTGTACACGTCGGTGGCGTTGAAGGGCGGGGAGTGCGTGGCCGGGGGTCGGCGCTCGACGATGACGGTGGAGTTGTTCAACAACCCACCTGCGAAGTTGCCAACGTATGTTGACCAGCGCGGTGACCGGCGGGACTTGTTTGGGCTTGACGGCGCGGGCGACGGGTCGAACCGGTTACGGGTTGCCGTCTATCTTCCGCAGGGCGCGTTTTTGAGTAGCGCAGAACCGCAGCAGTTGTTTGTCGGCGCAGAGCGTGGGCACCCGGTCGCGATGTTCGGCTTGGAGCTCGAGCGCGGGGAACGAAAGTCCGTCACGGTGGACTACACGGAGTTTGGTGATCCGGCGATGCTGAACGGGGAGCCGACGGTCATTGAGCAGCCGATGTTGAACCAGCAGGAGATCTCAATACAACAGGGCCCAAGCTGTTAGCTCAGGCCCTGTTGTGAAGTCTTGTTCGAACAGTGGTCGGTCTACTTGACCTTGACCTTCGTGGTCACGGACTTGCCCTTGTAGCTGAAGACGGCAGTCCAGTTGCCCTTCTTCTTGAACTTGTAGTTCGTCGCGAAGGTCCGGTTCGGGCGGAGCTTGATCCACTTCACGTAGACCTTCTTGCCACGGATGAAGCGGGCCTTGACCTTGCCGACCATGTCGCCACGGGTCAACGGCATCAGGCTGCCCTTGAACTTGACGGTCTTGTTGCGGGGGACTACCGCGCCGTTTGACCAGACCCAGGTTCCGTTTGTCTTGACAACACAGGAGGTGTTGTCCGTGGTGTCGATGATGACGTAGCCAGTGCCGCCGCTGGTGTTCGCAACTGCGGAACACTGGGCGGTCGTGGTGCGGGGAGTTGGGGCAGAAGAGGCAGGCGCTGCCACGGACGCAACGAAGCCAACAGTTAAAACTGTCGCTGCGATGCCCTTGAGAGGAGCGGACCTGCGGGTAGCCATGCTTCGCATAGTAGGCCATGTACGCAGCATGTAGCGATGCGTTGATCTAAAGTTTGGCCAAATGTGACGCATATGGCGTAACGCTAAGTGACGATCTGGTTCAAGATCGACAACTCGGTTTGGGTTTGGTCGATCAACTGCTGCGCGACCTGCTTAGCGCTGGTGTTCTCGCCGCGGGCGACCTCGGCTTCGGAGATCTCGAGGGTTCCCTCGATTTGGCTCTCGGCGGCGGATGCGATCGCGGCGGCGAGTTTGGTTCCGTTGGATTCGATGAGGAGGTCCAACTGCTGTTCAGTCAGGGTGCCCGGGGCCTCGGGGGCTTCGACTGCTGTGCGGCCCCAGCGTTGGAGCCAGCCCTTGGCGAGGATGATGCGCTCGTTGGCGATTCGCTCTAGTTTCGCAAGGTTGGCGAGGGCCTTCGGGTCGTCAGTCTTGGCGGACAGGATGTCGGTGATGGCGATTAGCTGTTCGTTGAGTTGGATCAGTTGGGCCGCGAAGACCGCGTCTTGTTGGTTGGTGGAGGTCACCGCGGCTGTTGAGTTTGGTGAAGGTTGGTCAGTCGCCGAGGACGAACAGGCGGCGAGGCCGACGGCCGCAAGGGTGACTGCTGCTGCAGCGACCGTGATCCGGTGGCGGAGGGTCCGGTGGGCGGGCATCTCAAGCACCCGGCCTTCCTGTGCTGCTTGGCGCGGTCGCGGGTTCGGAAGCCGTCGGAGTTGGTGCGGCCTTTCCCTTCGCGTCGTCGCCGTATCCGTACCCGTATCCATACCCGTATGAACCGCCGCGCTTCGCAGGGATGGCATTGAGCACGGTGCCCAACACCATCGCATTGATCTGTTCCAGCGATGCGACTGCGTTTCTAACGGCATCACGTGAGGACTTGCCATAACGGACAACGACGACCGCGCCGTCGGCCTGCGACGCAAGGACCGCAGCGTCGGAGACGGCGAGCAACGGCGGGGTATCGAGGATCACGACGTCATATTCACGCTTGAGATTCGCGATGATCTGCGCCATTTGGCGTGATCCGAGGAGTTCACTCGGATTCGGTGGGATCGCTCCGGGCGGGAGCACCCGGAACATTCCATTACCCCAGGCTTGGAGTGCGTCCTCAACGCGGGCCTGGCCTGCGAGAACCTCTGTGAGGCCGGTTCCTGGATTCAATTGCAGGTACTCGGATATCCGAGGGCGGCGAAGGTCTGCCTCAACCAAGCAGACCTTCTTGCCCGCTTGCGCAAGTGCGATCGCGAGGTTGCAGGCAACCGTGGTCTTTCCATCGCCCGGTGAAGCTGAGGTGACGACGAAGGCTCCCACCGGGCTATCGACATTGACGAACTGGAGGTTGGTACGGATCGTTCGATACCCCTCCGATTGGACTGACTTCGAATCGAGAGCAGAGAGCGCCTGATTCTTTGCGTTCGAGTCGAATAGCACCGTGCCTAGAGAAGGTGCCTCGGCTACGTCGTCTAGTTCATTCAGCGACTTGATCGTATTGTCGAAGGTGTTTCGCACAAACGCCCAAGCGACGCCTAGCCCCAGACCGACTAGAAGGCCGAGCAAGATGTTGTTGCGAATCTTGGGCGAGGACGGCACGCTGGGAGGAACTGCGGGTTCGGTGAGAGTCACCTTGACAGGTGTGACGGACTGGGCAGTCGGTGTTTCGAGGTTCTCAATCACACGCCCCAATTGCACAGATACCGCGTTGGCGATAGTCGCTGCTTTCTCCGGCGTGCCATCTGCTGCAGTGACCATCAGCAGGATGGTGCCCGGCGGATTGGTCACAGTTACTCGCGACGCGAGCGACGCTGCCGTGTAGGGCAAAGCAAGTTCGCTGATAACAGGCTGTAGGACGTCAGGACTACTTACTATCTCCGTGTAGGACTTGACGCGTTGCGCCGCAAACTGCGCGCCGGTGAGAACGCTCGAGTCATTGGAGTCACCCGTCAGGGCCACGAAGTTCTGCGCCGTAGCGCTGTAAACCTTAGGCGTCGTGAACGAAATCACCGCTGCAAATGTCGTGACGATGACCGTTATCACAGCAATCGAAAGCCAGCGCTTACGAAGAACGGCGACGTAGTCGCGCAATCCCATTTTGAGCCTCCGGTTGTTGAGAACTGCCCCACCATAGTCTGCGATGCGTGTTTGGCTGATCAAAACGCCGGGCTTGTGGGTCGGGTGCGCGAACGGCAATCATGGATCTCTCGCCGAATTCCGGGGGCCAATCAATCTTGGCCAGTCTGATATACGCTCATGTCGCCCGGATCCACATGGCAACCCCAACCGCCGGGTTCCCCGGCTATTGTCAAGACAGGACTGACAGCGCGTGCGGAAAAGAAGCGTCAGCACAAATACCGTCATTGTGCTCATCGGACAGGGACTGTCACTTTTCACGACGCTCCTTCTGACTCCAATCCAATTGTCCGAAATGGGGCTCGAGAAGTACGGACTGCTCACGCTGGTTATCTCCGTCGTGGGACTTGCCACCGTCCTCGACTTTGGGCTCGGGTGGGCGTCGCTTCACTTCATGCCCCAGACGGGAACCATTGAGGATTCCCGAGTATTGGCCCGCCGGGTCTTGCTGGCGGGCTTGGGCCTAGGACTCATGGCGGCCGTTATCCCAGCAGTCGTGATCCCACTCGTGGCTCCTGACACACCCATCTCGATCGTTGTGCTAGGCAGCCTGCTTGTCCCTGTGACTGTCATCGTCAACTGCCTGTACTCCCTGATCCGTTCGACGGGAGACTTCGTTCGAAGTACGTTGATCGCAACCACCACCGTTGTGACCTCGAATGTGGTGTGGGCACTATCTGCGGGCGAAGCTTACGACGTTCAGATTGTGTTGGCGTGGCTCATCGGCCTCGCCGTTTGCGCCTCGCTGTACATGTGGTTCCGAGTACTTTCTGCACGTCCGGTCCACCTCAACGAATTCGTCGACACGGCTAGCGTTTCGCCGCTCGTCTCAACCCGAAAATTGCTGCGGTTCTCAGCGACGTCTTCACTCCTCGGAGTTTCCGCGGTGCTCGCCACAACGGCAGACAAAGTCGTGATGGGTGCGGCGGTTGGAGTCGCGACGCTTCCGCTGTACAGCGTGTCCGTTGCCCTCACAGCCCGAATCATGATCTTCTCCAGTGCTCTAACGGCAGTCGCCTTCCCGCGGCTTTCTCAAGCGCAAGGAGAAGGCGACCAAAGAACTGCGAGGACGTTGGCGCAACGAGTCCTTGTCAGCACTGCGGCACTCAGCGCCACGCTCGCGATGGCAATGATCCTTGCCGGTCCGACGTTCTTCTCAGCATGGATCTCACCGGAGTTTGCGGATTCCACTACGTGGATAGTGCGTCCCCTTGCGATCGGATTCGCTGTTTACGGAATCGGTCAACTTGGCTTTGCGGCCAACGACGCACGTGGCCTTGTCGGTCGTTCCTCACGTGCCAACCTAGTCGTGATTGTTCCGACCTTGGCTTTGACCGCCGTCGTCGCCGCAACTCGCGGCGTAGTGGCGGGGTCGTTTACCTTTGCTCTTGGGATCACATTGATTGGTTGCATCGGCATCTGGCTCGGCGGCGACTACCGGGCGCTCGTATCGCCACTTGCTCTGACTTTGATATCCGTTCCAATCGTCGTATCGCTAGCCGTGTGGTCCATCCTGGTGGCCGTGCACGCAACTGCGATGCTCGAACTCGTGATCTTTGCAATCTGTCTAGCGCCGGTCTTGCTTTGGCAGTTGCGGCTACTGCGTCGCCCTACGGTACTTAGGGTATGAGTTCACCCTCTGGCTGGTGGGTGCAGTACTAGGTCCACCCAGCCTGCATCTCCGACAGGGATACCCGCGCTCAATCGATGCCTTTGAACAACTAGTCGACCGGCCGGATCGTAGACATCTGCCGTTGGGTACCCCGCATTGAGGAGTAGGTCGGTGAGCTTCTGCGCGGAACTACCGGCGCGTTCTAGGAGGCTCGGCGTGAACTCGATGAAGAGAACCGGCCGGTGACCCTGAAGAATCTTGGCTGATCCTTCCAGTACCTGTGTTTCGTAGCCGTCCGTATCGACTTTGATCAATCCAACGAACTCGGACGGATCGAGGTCCGCGTCCAGTTGAACCGCCAGTACCTCAGTGGCTGCCACGCCCGTGTGTCCGTAATACTCGCCAGAGACGGCGGACCCGGTGGAGTTATTCGTGTAGAGCAGCTGCTTACCCTCACCACCAACGAGAGCCCGACGAACGCGAACCTGTTTGTCCAAGCCATTCAGCCTGACATTGGTCTCAAGGATTGGTGCGTAACGCGGCGATGGTTCATACGCAATTACTCGTAAGTCCGGCCTACTCGACAGCATCGTGAACATGCTGGCCCCAATGTTGCAGCCGATATCGATAGCGACCGCGTAATCGGGCACATCTGAGACGAGATCCAAAAGGACCTTGTCCCAGATGTTTCCCCGAGCGATGGCTCGTCCCACTAAGCTCCGACTCGGATAATTGACCCGATACCCCAAATACTCTGTGGACTTCTCGCGTTCAGGCAGAAGATTCGCGACTCTGAGTCCGACGACGCCTGCTTGTGTCCGCGCGACACGTTTCACTCTCTGCCATTGCTGGTTGATCATCTGGTCCTTCCGTCAGCGCGCACCCGCGGGAGCCTACGGTAGTCAAGGAGTTGGCTCACCGCAGCGCTCGAGCGGGTAGTTGCCGGGCGCTACAGGCATTTTGCACTAAGGTCACTCCGTGGACTACGACACCGCGAAGGAACAGTTCGAGTCCGCTCGCGAAGCTGAGAAGTCTGCATTCCAGCGCATTCGCCGAAGGCTCGCTACCAACAGAGTTTTACGCAACGCATTTGACCGTTCTTACGGCACCGCGTACACCCGCATCTCATCCATACCCCGAGTCCGGCATCGACTAGCGCCCTACCTGGATGATGACACTAATGTTGTCTTTAGTCGTTCGGGCACGGGCTTTAGTCAATCCGCAGAAGTTGCGATGCTTAGTCGCTTGGGAGCTATACGCAACAAAGACGTTCTGCTAGTAGGCGTCGAATACGGAGAAGACGTTAACGAGCTGTGGATGCCCCATCTGCCTCGCCGGATCATCGGTATAGATATCGGCGACTACGAAGCGGGCTGGCGACGGTTCCTGGACGACCCAAGCAACTCAAGTGTTCCGATTGCGTTCTTGAAGATGGACGCTGCGATGATCGGGCTGTCTGCCCAATCAGTCGACCTTGTGTACAGCCAGGGGGTGCTCCCACATATCACCGACGTGGTGGGACACCTCGACAATGCGTCCCGAATCCTCCGTGAAGGTGGCACCTACTATGCATTCTGCTGTCCACTTTGGCGGACGTTCGGAGGTTCACACGTCCATGCGCTTGGTTACAACCACCTGAGGCTGACCGAAGCCGAGTTCAAGGCACAGGCAACGGCATTGGAGGATGGCTCATCCTGGTGGCTCGAACTTGGCCTCTTCAATAGACTCCGGTTTCGCGAATTGATCGACGCAGTCACAGCGCGATTTGACGTGCTTCGAATTGGAGTGATTGAGTCGCCGGACGGCCGCCGCTTTCGCGAAACATCCCCCGAACAATGGAGAATTCTCCTCGAGGAGAACGACGAAGAGGATCTACTGATCCGCTTAGTCTCAATCACTGCCCGCAAGAGGTAGGCGAAGTGGCGAATCACTCGCTCCCGGTCGTTCATCCTCATCCAGAGTGAACCCACTCCACGCTACACCCCGAATTCTGACTCTTGCAAGAGTCGCTTTAGAGGTGCACATAACTCGGATGGGTTAGTCTCACGGCGGACGAGTGCCTGACATTGGGTTGAAAAGTGGAATGGGAGCCAAATGCGATTGTCACGTCAGGAGACGGCGACGGGGCAACCTGTTATCGCGCTAAACCGATTCGAGCAGCTTGCGTACCGCTACCCCCTGCGGGGAAAGCTCCGCGTGAGTGAACCGCTAATCCGACGATTTGCTGCTCACCATGGGCTCGCAAGTGTCATCGCCGAAGCACCCTCGGGACTTCTTGTCCTGGACTTGGAAAACCGCAATGACCGGCAGCGGCTATTTGGGGGGATTGAACAGTCCGTAACAAATTGGCTCGAAGCGAACTTCAAAGGGCTGACAAGCGCATGGGACATCGGTGCCTTCCACGGGGAGTACACGATGACGTTCGCCCGCCTGTGTGGAGCAGAGGGTGAGGTACATGCCTTCGAACCCGTTCCCGATTCAGTCCGTGTGTTGCGAGAACAAGCAGAATTGAATGACATGCAACAAGTGAAGGTTCACCACTGCGCCGTGTGGAACTCGAATACGGACCTTGAGATCTTCGTTGGAGGCGAGCGCCCCCAAACCTCAAGCATCATCTCCAACGCGATACCTCAGGGCGGAACACAACTTGTCCAGGCCCACTCGATGGATGACTTAGTTTTGAAACTTGGGGCGCCCGAGATCGTCAAGATTGATGTCGAAGGTGCTGAACTGGAGGTTGTTCAAGGTGGCGACCAAACTCTGCGGGATGCGAAGCCAACACTGCTATTCGAATCGGAAACTTGGGATTCACGCCGAACAGAGACGCACTTGCAGTTGACGTCGCTGGGCTACGAACTCTGGAGCTTCGCCCGCCCACGATTTGGTGGGCGGGCACGACTTCAAAAGGGAACTGACGGACGAATGATCCTGGCACAACACCCGCGCCCGTAAAGCACGGCGTCCATGGCCTTCCTACTCTCAACCACTCTGAAGACCAACCGAAGTTACTCCGGACGGATCCGCATGGAACTCCGCCCAAGCTAGAATCACAAACCGTCGTAGATTCGAGTACGAAGGGCAGTCGGGGCGCAGGGCGTGTCTGGTCAATAGAAACCTCATGTAACGATATGAGGGTCATGGGTCTAAGCCAATTGATCTTAAACCAGACGATTTGGCCGCGCCGCCGTCCAGGCTGGACCGGTCAGTGACAGTGACTGCGGTGGTAATTAGTCTGGCAATCGCGAGCGCAGCGACAAGGCGAATTCCCACCGTGACAACTTGGTACGCAATGTTTCGATCCAGTGTTAGTAGCGGGACAAGTGCATACGCCAAGGTTCCCGCGCCGACCAACGATGAAGTGAGGTATCGGCGGTCAATAAGTCCTGTTGCGAAACCAAACAGTGGCATCACGACAATGACACCCGTCCAGCCCCAGTTCAGATACAGATCCCCGACAACCGTGAGTGCCTGCGACGACTGATCGCTGTCTGGGTTCAACGACCAGAAATTGAGGCTGAAGTATCTCCCAAGGCTGAGTTGATTGAAGTCCAAAGCGAAGGGCAGCGGGACCGGAAGCGCGGACAGGGTTGGCTCGACTAAGGTCTTGCCCTCCTGGAACGGAATCTCGTCCGGCACACGTGCACGCAATGCGAATAGAGCGTCGGACGCCTTCACCCGATTTAGGACTCCAAGGAATGGGTTAGTCAACAGACTGATTCCCGATTGCTCCTCTGCTGTGCCGTACGCGAGGTTGTAGCGCGTGAAGCCATCCGTGAAACTGGATACGAATTGTTCGGGTCCTTGGGCTGCGCTGGAAGGATCTTGCACCCGCGCAATGCGTTGTGCCTGAATCCCGCTGAACATCACAACGCCGACCAAACAACCCACCACAAGCACTCGAATTCTGATCCTGCGGCCCGCCGCGAGGTAGCCGATCAACGCAGCCAAGAGCGCCGAGACGGCCGGCTCCTTGAAGTTGAGCAGAATCCCAAGCGCGACTGCGAGGAATACCAACACGATATCTGCTGGCAAGTACCTGCGGCGCCGCGCCGAGATGAACATCAAACCCGCAATTGCAAAGAGGTACGACTGGAGGATGTTACCGAGAATGCCGCTCTCAATCCCCACGGTGTTGAAGGCGGCCGTACCAAGTACCCCGACGAAACCGATCCATCGGAGTACTGGTTCAGCGCTGTGGGTCAGTGGACCGAATGTTCTGGGCCGAGAAACTGCGCGCCCCCACAGCATGCCTGCCGCGAACACTGCAAGTGCACAAGTCGAACCAATCCAGATTTCAGCACGTAGCTGCTCATCTGCGTTGGCAACAGCCGGATGGTCGTAGGTGTCGGTCGTGGCTACCATGATCGTCACCATCCGAACTGTGTAGTAGAAGAACCAGCTCAGGGCAACGAGTGACACCAGGCTCAGTAAGCGCCTGACTTCACGCCAAACCAAAACGAGAATCGCAAGCTGCGCCAGAACACACAGCACGCACAGCCACGGGTACGAGAGCAGCGGTGACGCCACGAGGGTGAGCGCCCCGCAAAACAGGATCCACAGAGTCGAGGCGGGAAAGAGCATTCTTTCGCCAGTAGACGACTCCTTCTCGGCTTCGGTCACGGAAGCTCCCGATGCTCTGCTTCCAATGACTGAGCCACTCGCACTTCGGAAAGCGGGAATGCAGCGAGAGAAGTGATCGGATCCGCCACTGCGATGGGGTTACGCCCGATGGCACGCCATGGTTCAATGACCGACACGGGCGCAGGATTCAAAGCTGCGATTTCGGAACTGGCACGCCGAATCTGGTACCTCGCGTAAAGCTGTTCATTTGCACCCTGAGGCAGCCATCGCATCGCGAATGCAAGCCGCTCTCGTACCCGCTGCTTGAGCACGGTCTCCGTTGCGAAGCCCACGACGCCGGACCTCATACGTGATGCAACGGTAGGCGGACCTGGGGTCGGAACGATCGTCAGCGGCAGGTGCTCTTGATCAGCATAGAAATCATAAACACGCGCCCAACTCCATTGTGGCGAGGTCAGTAGATCGTAGGTTCCGGCCTCAACTCTCTCGCTAGTTATCCGGACCAAGGCATCAGCCAGGGACGCAACGAAGGTGGTGTTTGAAGGCCCTGCTCCACCATGGACTAGCGGGACAGGGCCCGATTCGATCTCTCGAACGATCTTGCGAGTGATGGCCTGGAAATCGCCAAGTACGTGTCCTAGCCGAAGGACAAAGAACTCCTTCCCCATCCGTCGAGCGTGCCGAGCTGCCTTCTTCTCCAAGATTAGTTTTTCGGCCCCGTAAGTGCCCGGGATCCGAACGGGAAGCTCGGGGGCATACACCATCTGAGTGCTCGCAAAAACAATCTTGGAATTAGGGGAGGCGGCAGCATTGATGGCGAGCTGAACACTGGTATTCACCGCCCGCTTCTTGGCAATGTAGCTGTCTGCATGAGCGAGGTTCAGGATCGTGTCGCAATCGGCGAGCAACTCCCTCGCTTCGTCGCGATTGGTCATGGTGCCGTGCCGACAGGAGACATTGTGAGAGCGCAAAAAGGCCGAGCCGGACTCGCTGCGAACAATCGGCACGATCGTGATGCCCGGAATCTCCGTCATCCGCAGAACGAGTTCTGTCCCGACCTGTCCGTTGGCCCCTACGATCGCGACCTTCTTCATGCACGACTCCGAAGGTCAGCGTATGCATCCTCGATCAGTCGGACAGCTGGCGAGATGCTCTCCAGCGTCAGCTCAGGAGCAGATTTGCCGCTGAGTCCATCGAGGAAAGACCGCCACACGAGATAGCAGGCTTGGTGCACGGTGTTCGCTCCCAGCGGTGGGCCCGGCGGGGGATCGAATACCCCCATTGAATCGCCATCGACTGTCAGGAGCTCAACGGGCGATCCTGGTTTGGCGCCGACGAGTGCCGAGCCATGCTCAAATTCGAACCGCGCTGTTCCCGGGCGGGAACCCAACCACGACAGTGAAACGTGGAGTGCGACAGGCCCGTCCATACAATCCAGCTTCGCTGCAAGACCGATCTCGCGGTCAACCTCGCGGTCAAGCACTCCTTCGACGGACGTTGTTGAAGATCCCTCAGCGCGACTGAGCCGACAGGCCAAATCAATCCCATGACAACCAAGATCCATAAGGATGCCCCCGCCCGAAAGCGACATATCCGTCATAAAGCTCTGAGCGCCACCCGTACTCGTGGTGAGCGCACCTTCCTGAACCTCGATGCTTCGCAAGGTCCCGAGCATTCCGTTGCTGATTAGCCGACTCACAAGAAACGATGATGCGTATGTGCGTCGTTGGAAGCCGACCGCGAACCTCTCCGGTTGATAGTGGGCTTTCAGGTGAGAAAGCGCGGACATCGTCGGCACGGCTGGTTTTTCAGCGAACACGGCTGTACCTCGAGTGGCAAAGAGCTCGTAGTACGGAAGACGAACACCTACCGGGGTCGCGATCAAGACGACGTCCGTTACGGGAAGCTGCTGAACGTCATCGGTGAGGACAACGGACCTGCATTGATACGCGGCGCCAACTCGGCCGACTGAGCCCTCAGATACGTCTGCCACATAGTCAACGCGAACCTCATCACGCATCGACTTCAAAACTGGGAGGTGAACACCACTAACGACGGCGCCTGCACCAACGACACCCACGCTTATTGGGCTGGTCGTAGCGCTCATGTCGTTGACACCTCCGTTGCCAGGATGCTTTCACGGCTTGCGTTTCGAATCAGCGCTGTTCTCGAAAAGTTCTCGTCATATGAGCGACGACCGTTGTCAGCCAACTGCTCGCGGAGCTTGTCGTCGTCAAGGAGTGAGACGATCGCCGCAGCAAGGCCTTCGTCCGACCTGCCAATGAGGACATCCAGACCATCTCGGAGGGGAAGCCCTTCCACAATCTCGGATGAAGCCACCACGCTGCGGTGCAGCGCCAGAGCCTCAACGAGCTTTAGCGGAACGCCTCCCCGGACCTCAACAGGCAGTGCGAGAAGGCGACAGTCGAGCATGAAGTCGGTTGAGGATTCAACTCGTCCCAAGACACGCACTCCTGGGAGGGCACCCAACTGAGCGGCTTCCTCATGACTCATGCCCACACCGGCAAGTGCGAGGGACGCATCCGGTCGCCTCGCGCGAACGAGAGGCAAAACGCGGTAGGCGAGGCGTCGGGCAGCCAGAAGATTGGGTTCGCTTGTATACGTCCCAATGAATCCGATGCGGTCAACGTCCGGTTCGGCTTTAAGTGAAATTCCCGGGTCCGGAACTGTATTCGGAATGACCACCGTGCGCGTTCCTGGCGAGATTTGGGCGGCCCTCTTAGCTTCACTCGAAGACGTGACCCAAACCTCGGCGCATTGAGCTAGGAAAAGCGTCTCTTGCGATCGTGAAGCCCAGTAGTTCGACTGGAGGCTGATTCGTTCGCCAGGGTTTGCCCACGTTGTCGTGGAAACCAAACGTGCCGTCAAGTCAGTAAGTATGTCGATCGAATCGGCGATAACCTCCGCGCCCGTCTTGCGGACCGCCGGAGCCCAGTGCAACAGAAACGACGGAAGTATCACCACGTGTGCCTCGAGCCTATTCACTTCATCGACAACCTTTTGTTGTCCATCAACCGCGTCGTAGCGCATCGAGAACGGATAAGACCGGCTCGGGCGCTTCAGCAGGCCCTTCAGCCCGTACGAGATCTTGTGCAGGGCAAGTTCCGACTTCCGAAAGCTCGCCTGAGGTTTCCTTGGGCCTGCATGCGTGACCGAATCACACAAAAGGGCGACATCCGGGAACAGCACGAGGTTGTCACGACGTTCCTCCGTCGAGAAACACAGAACATGACTTTCGGCACCCAACGTTCGAACAACGTCCAAATTCCCCAGCATCCGCAGGTGCAGGCCTGTATCCGCGGGTAGCGGCAAGTCGGGAAGAACTGTCAGTACTCGCAATTGACACCACGGCCTATCAGTGTGCGACGAAGTTCCACATCAACCCTTCATCAAATGTCTCCTGCAGCCTCTGTGTTGTGTAAGGGCCACCACCATCGATATCGAAGATTCTTAGACCGGCGTCGCCACAAAGGAGTGCGTGGACATCAGTTGGCGTGGAGTCGTAGTGACGTGCGCTTCCCTTGTGGAATTCAAAGATCACGGTCGGCCGGAATCTTCTGATCGTCTCGATTCCACCAGCAATCACGTCACGTTCTGCACCCTCGACATCGACCTTTATCAGGGTAGTTACCCAATCCGAAGGCAAGGAAGCATCAATTGACTGGACGGCAACGTCAATGGTCTCCGTTGCGAAGTCCGTCGGGTAATCCTGCCGCCGCATTCCGCCGTAGCCCAATGGTTCAGTAACTCGAACAAATGAAGTCCGACCCGGCTCGACCCCCAAAGCTGCACATCGCACGGCAACATCTGGAAACTCACGCTGCAGCTTTGGATGTAAATCGGGGAGCGGTTCATATGCGATGTGTCGACCTTTGGGGGCGCAGCGAACCGTCGCGGCTAACACCTGGCCTCCGGGTGCACCGACATCCAGGCAGTTCGAGTCTTCATCGAGCAACGATGCGATGATCGCTGCAAGGTGCTCGTTGTCGATCTTGTCGCGACGGACGTAGCGGGGTGCGATAGATGACGCATAGCGCGAAGTGGATCAGCGGCGCCGATCCTGTCAGCCGCGCGCATGAGCGAAACCTTCATGCTAGCCTGCCCCCTCATACCGCCACTTCTTCCACTGCCTGTTCAAGCCGATGCGGGGTTGATTGTGGTTCCCAGTCCAAAGCACCGGATGCGATCGAATTGTCGACCACCTTGTCCTCCGTCAAGCGCGCAATCTGATCGCGACGGATTCCAGCGAGCTGAGCGACTGACCCGAATCTGGCTAGGCGCTTCTCATTGACCCGCACCCTTAGACCGCATCCACCGGTTAGTTGGACAAGGTCATCTATCAACTCGGCCATCGCCATCTGCGCTTCCCCGCCGAGCTCAACCGGAGCGCCCACCAGTGACTGGGGCACGGGCTCGGCCTGGGAGTGACGAATGAGGAAATTCGACAGGTCGTCGATGTGAATTGGCTGAAGAAGTTGTTCGCCGCCGACCTGAAGGGAAACACCAAGCTTCCGCAACTGTCGGATCATTCTTGAGATATTCAAGTCACCGCCATGTCCAAAGATCATGGTTGGACGTACAACGACTGCGCCTCGCAGCAACGCCAACTCTTCATTCAGTAGGCCTTCACGCGTATTTGGCGCAGGCACTTTTGATGCCAGCTGCGCACTCGAGAGAACAACCCAGCGGGGTCCGTCGATGCGTTCAAGAACCCACGACGCATCCATCGAACGCAACTGAACGGTGACCACTACTTGGTGTGGATTCCAGTCCTCAAGTACCCGATCGAGTTGGTCACCTCTCAGAGTCATGAAGTCGACCGTCGCGTCGGGTCGTCGCCCGGTTCCTCTGACCTCAAGGCCAGCACCCCTTGCGGCGTCAACGTAGCAACGCCCGACGTAGCCCGAGGCTCCAATGACAAGTACCCGACGGCTCATTGAACGGCCGCCTCGTAGTGCGTCATGAGCTGACCGAAGTGTGCACTCGCGCTGTAACGCTGCTGACCTAAGGTTCGTGCGCCAACCGACAACCGCTCCCAGGTCTGCTGGTTCTGCATTGTGACGAGAGCTTCGCGCAGCGCCGCCACGTCTTTTGGCGGAATCACCAGGCCGCTCACGCCATCCTGGTTGACCCAATCCGTTCCCGTGCCGAGTGCCGTGCTGACCGCTGGAAGACCGTTCGCCAGTGCTTCCGCCATGGATATTCCGAATGCCTCAGCGCGGGAGACACTGGGTGCAACGAAGACATGGTGGTTTTGATACGCGACCGCCAACTCCGGATCTGAAATTCGACCCACCATCGTGACTGAGCCATTCAGCCGTGAGTCACCAGCGATTCGCCCAGCAGTTTCCTGCTGTAGCGGGCCTTCCCCAACGATCGTGAGTTCCACTCCGTCGAGTCCTGCAACCGCATCCAGCAGCACATTCAGACCCTTGTAGTACACAAGTCGACCCACGAACAGGGCCCTTAGCGGACCATCTGGATTCCTGTGAACCTTGGTAGATCCCACCAGAACTGGGTCTACCCCAAAAGGAACGACAGTTGTTCGCTGGCGAAAAGTTGCAAGTTCGCTTGTTTCCAACATCTTCGGGCTCGATACGAGGATCGCCGATGCCCTTGTAAGGACCCGCTTCTGAATCGGGCGGTACGCGGCTTCAATGACGGGTTGTCGTCCGAGTTGCGCATGAAATGTCGCCACGATCGGGCTGGATTGGCGAAGTGCACCGATCTCCGTCAGTGGATTCGGCATATGCACATGCATCACATCTGACTCGGCGCGGCTCACCGCTCGCACCAACGCTGGCGAAAGCGGGTTAGACATTGCCCGACCGAACTCGGGCACGCGGGTCACGACGACGCCGCTGTCGAGGACATCGCGTCGAGCTGTCCTCACGCCGGCAACAATTACCTCAACGTCGTGGCCATTCTCAGCGGCCGTGTCCGCGACCATCGAGATGTACCGCGTTATGCCAGCCACAAGGGGCGGGTATGAATCTTTGTAGACGTGAACGATTCTCACTCTTTGGCCAATGCTGCGAGCAGTTGCTCGACTTGGTCGACGTGTAATTCCGGGATGAACTGCGCTGCGGTTCGAGATCCTGACGCTATCAACTGCTCGCGTACGTCTTCGTCATTCAGCATCGTTTGGAGTGCCACGTATAGATTATCCGGATCGCCAGGTTCAACCAAGAGCGCGTTGGCCCCGTCAGTACAAAGCTCAGCCACACCCCCCAATCCTGTTGCCACAACAGGAACTCCCGCCGATTGCGCCTCCACAATCGTACGACCGAAGCCCTCGGGGTGGATAGCTGGATGAGCCAGCGCGTCTGCAATTGAATAGACATCGGCCATTTCACGCACGTTTCCTAGAAATACAATATCGCCCGCCACACCCAGCGCGTCGGCCTGCTCTCGAAGCGATCGCTCGTAGACATCCGATCCCGGGTAGTTTCGACCACCTGCAATCACCAGAAATGGCCGGTCCTGTCCATTCCAGCGGGCGAGCGCATCGATCATCACGTGATGGCCCTTCGACTCATGAAGATGCGCGACCATAGCCACCACTTTCCTGCCAGCAGGAATCGCCAACCGCTTCGCGGCGCGGTCATGGTCCGCTCGTTTAACACCTGCGACCGGATTGCCCACGACCTCGATCGCCACTGATGTGGGCTTCAAGTAATCCGCTGTGAAAGATGAATTCGCCAAGATCATTGAGCACCGGCGCGATGCCGCACGCAACAATCTCCGATGCAGAGCCCGGGGGGGGACGTCGCGCAGAGCCCACACAATTGGCGCTCGTGTTGGAGTCGCTGCGGCCAACAGGTGGGTTCGCGCCCCATTTGAGTAGACGACGTCAGGGTCGAAATTTCGAATCTCGGTCCGCAACGTCGATGCCGCGGAGGTCGCCCTCGGCAGCGACTGTGCAGCGCCCACCAAGATCGCGGCGTTGCCGGCATGTCTCATCGGCTTGCCACGCGATGTTGTCTCGGGAAAAAGGCGAGTACGGGCTCCAACCGCGGCGAACTCCGAAGTCGCACTCCCTTCGACCCCGAGGACGGAAACCTTGTGTCCGCGCCGGACCAGCCCTTGAACGAGCAGGGTGGCGCTGCGCTCCGCGCCGCCCTCAGCATTGCGGCCGGGGCTCAGCAAGAGAATCTTCATGACCGCAGCGCCTCAATCGTCCGCTGCACTGCCAGAGTGGCATCGAGTTGAGCGGCCCAGAGCCACGCGGCATCCGTCATCTCGGCTAGCTGTTCCGGGTCGGCGCGCAGTTGCTTAAGCGTGGTGGCCCAGACCCACGGGTCACTCGGGTCGAGAGTCAACGACCACCCTGGGCGGGCGGCTTCTCTGGCCCCCGCTGCCTCGCCGACGAGGACAGGCAGACCAGCGGCTGCCATCTCGTGGACAACTAAGCCGAATCCTTCGAATCCAAGTTCCGCGCTTGAATCGCGGCTAGGGAAGATCCCGATGTCGCTTGAGTGGAAAAGGTCGCTGACATCCGCATCCGGCAGCGGGCCGGCAAATCGCACCCGGTTCTGCAAACCGATCCGCTCAACCTCACGGCGATATCCGGGCAGAGCGTCGCCGCCACCCACCACAACACAGCTGTCAATAACATCCGTCACGCGCAGTAGTTGGAGCGCTGCCAGCACCACATCGACGTTCTTGTAGCGCTCCGAGAGCCTCGACAACATCACCAGCTTTAGGCCGGAATCAAGGTCCCGTCCGCGCGGCTGCGCGGGAAGATTAACTGAGGCGATATCTGGGTGCACGGTCTTGATGGCGGAACTCCTGACACCGATGCCACCCAATCGGGCGGTGGTGGCGTCGCTAATCGAAACGACGCGCGAATACGCCGCGAGCGGCCGCAATATCACAGCATGTTGCAAGTGAAATGGAAGGACTTCCCGGCCATAAACAAGCGCACTCGCTGGCACACCTCCCAACTTCGCGGCGGCGAGTACCGGGCCAGATAGGTACGCGTGCCCGCAGACCACGCGTGGTTCCTCGGACTCCCGAACCCAATCGACATCGTCGCGAAGACCGCGGACAAGGTCGACCCTGTTTGTTGCCCGGCGCACTGCGTTTGTCGGTGCACCTGGCGAAGTGGTCGCCACTCGCCAATCGACTGTTCCCGACGACAGCTCAACGATGGTGCTTAACAGACGAGCGATTCCACCGCCGGCATCTGGGTAGTCGGGCGTTACAAGCAGCCACCGCGCGTGCTTGGAAGTCATGCCGACATCTCCAACAATCGGTCAATCGTTGGCCGTTCCAGCGGCGGACAATAGAGCCATTCACCCCGCAGGCGTGCCTTCCACCAGTAGGCGGGTGCGAGCGACTCGACGTAGTCCCGGATGCGGTTGACCGCCGTCGCCCCGTTGCCCCACAAGGCGTCTTCAGGAAGCGGAACCAGCACGCATTCATCATTCCTAAGGCGCGCAGGGCTCTGCCGATCCATTAGCTCTGCCCGCACACGATGACCAACAAGATGCGTGCGGTGATCACGTTCACGAGCAGCACTAGGGGGAAACAACTGACTGACCGTCTCAGCGCCATTGGCGATATAGCGTGCGACCTCGGTTGACGTGCTGCCACCAATAACAGTCCGTCCGCTGACCTTGTAGAAGGGAATCAGACCGTTGTCAGAGAGAACCACCTGGCATGTGTCCAAGTTGAATGCGAGACAGGGTCCAGTCACTGATCCAATCGCGGCGGAACCCAGCATCTCCAAGCGCGCGACAAGTTCAGTCGGCAGGACCAGGTCTCCTGGCCAACCCCAAGGGTCTGCGGTGGGCCGGCCAAGGATCAACCAGTCCCCATCGATATGAACGTCATCACCCGCCCAACTCAGCGAACCCCACGCAGTGGCAATGGACTCACGGACCCATGATCGCGGTGCTACGGCGTCGACGTGTGCCAGTAGTTCAGTACGGCTTACGCCCCGCGCAAAGGCAACAACGGTCATGCCAAACCCTGAATGAGATCGAACAGTTGAATACCACGAGCGAAGTAGGTTTCCCCCGCGGTCACACGCTGGCCTTCAGCGGCAACCGCGCGAGCACTCTCCCGGTCCTCGAGAGCCTCAATCACCAATTCGCGCAAGTGCTGAGGACTCCTAAAGACCCTGAATGACTGCCCATCTACGAGCGGAGAGCCATCGGTTCCCGGATCTGACAACTGAAGAGCACCCGACGCCGTAATCTCCCGCGTTCGCATGTTGTGCGACTCCGCGCACTGTGGGTGCAGAAGGTTCACACCAATGACGGCCTTGCCCAACAAGTTCCCCGCGCCTGACTCGGTGATTGGTAGACCTGACGGAACTTCATCTTGAGAGTCCCATCCGGTTCCGTGAACGACCAATGGCAACGGCAGATCCACCAATTCCGCAAGAAAACGCTGACGACGATGCGACCAGGTCCCAAGAAAAACGATTCGGTCACGCTCAGAAGAAGGATCTTGAAGCGGGAACCACCGCGGGTCGTATCCGAACGGCACGACGGCCGTGTTCGCTCCAAGCTTCGAAAGTCTCGTTGCCTGCCAATGCGAAAACGTGATCGCTAGGTCGCATGCAAGGAGACGCTCGAAGGCCTCAGGTTCCTGTTCCCGGGTCCACCACGGATTGTCGGGGTAGTAACAGGCAACGGGGATGCCCATCGCTCGGACGGCGTTGATTGAACTGGCGTCCACTCCGCGACCCTTAATGATCAAAACGGCCGCGGGCTCAAGCTGCGCTGCCGCCTCGACAATCCGCCTACCTGCGTTGCGCTTGTCCACCCGGCGCAAAACCCTGCCACGAGCACCGGCGACACCGCGTACGCCAGGACCCCAGGTATCGACAACATCGACCCTGGTCCTGCTGTGAAGACCCGGCGCGAGGCTCCGCAATAGCGCACCCGAAACAGTCTCACCTGCCAGCAAAATTGTCATGAAACACCCTGTGTTCGTAGTGAGAGCCAAGTCGCCAAGACCAGCAGCGTCCAGGTCCTTTGTGAATCGATGCCGCCACGTTCGACGAACCTACAACCTACGTTGGGGTCGACCAATCCGTGCCATGGATCTGCACTTCGCAGATCACCGACGTTTGCAGCAACCAAGTGCGGCAACCAGCTGTCCCACGGCAAAACGAATCCGAGTTTGCGTTGATTCACGATACTCATCAGATACGGATCCTGGGCCGCTTCAGCGAGTGAACCCTTGCTGAAGTCCGCGGGATGTGCACGGGCGGAATGCACGAATCCGGAGTCCAGCATCGGGACACGGATTTCCAATCCATGCCACATTGAAAATGTGTCACTGTCTCGCAGCAGCGTTGCGCGAAGGTAGGTGTCGAAGTCCAGAGTCTGCAGCTGACGGAAGATGCTCTGCGAGTGATCCGACACCAAGCCGAGGTGAGCAGGCGACGAAAACCCTGTGAGCTGCGTTGTCTCACCAGCGGAAAAGACCTCACGGGACGCGACAAAACGTTCGACGGGGCTGACCGCACCAGCAAGCGCCACCAGCCGCGAAGCGGGCTTGCCCGTGACCGCTTCCATGAGTCCCGCTGTTTTAGCCATCAGGGACTTAGGAACGTACTGAATTGCCCGGTGGCCGAACGAACGTGAGTAGTACCCATAACCGCCAAGGACTTCGTCTCCACCAAGCCCCGAAAGAGCGACGGCACATCCTTCGGCTACTGCCGCTCTACTGACCAGGTAAGTGTTGAAACCATCGATCGTTGGCTGGTCCTGTGCGGCCATGAAGTCTGCCACCAGCTTCGGAAGATCCTCCGAAGCCACGCGCACAACATGGTGTTCCAAGCCGTATTGGCGCGCGGTCCTGAGAGCTCCAGCAACCTCATCCGCATTCCCACCGGTGTCCAAGGTAATCGCAAGGGGAGCGCCACCAGCATCCCTCACACCGCGAGCGACCAGCGCCGAGTCAAACCCTCCACTAAGGAAGACCGCAACTTTGCGGTCCGCCACGAGGTGAGATGCGATCGCTGCCTCGAAGGCTTCAATCGGCTGCAAGTGAGCAGCGGGCCGATCAGGTGGTTCCTGCACAGAAGTCCAGGATGAGATCGACAGTCGGTCCTCGGACACAGCGAGAACATTCCCTGGCATCAACTCGCGGACGTCTGAATAGATGGTCTCTGAAATCGGGGAGCCGAAGCGCAAGAATTGGTCTAGAGCAGGCCCCGAGACTTGGGAGCTAGAGCGACGCAGCGCGCGCACTTCACTCGCAAACTCCACGCCGCCGGCACCGACACTTCGCCAATACAACGGCTTGATCCCGCACCTGTCGCGAGCAACGTGCAGGGATGCTGACGTGTGTGACCACCATGCGATCGCGAACATCCCGTGAAATCGTTCCAGCGCTTGCAGACCCCACTCGAGGAGTGCGCAAACGACGACCTCGGTATCTCCTGTAGTCATGAAGGAATGGCCTCGCGCACTCAGTTCAGTGCGCAGCTCACGGAAGTTGTAGATCTCGCCGTTAAAGACAACGGTGAGATCGCCACGGCTCATCGGTTGGTCTGCTCTTGGCAAAGGATCTTGAATGGCCAACCGAACCATTCCCAGTGAGCACGGTCCGAGATCCGCCATACCGCGAGAGTCCGGTCCGCGATGCTCCAACTTAGGAAGCGCTTCCGCGACTAGATCGAACGAGTCCGACGCAAACGCACCGACGATTCCGCACATCTATTCGGCCACCTGCAGAACCACGGCAGCTGCCTCGCGCGCGACCTCGTCGTAATCAAACTGCCTCGAGAGGGGGATCAGTGCCGCACCCCTGTCCATGCGTGATGGATCCTCGTACAGTTGGCGGATGCGCTCAGCTAAGCGCTGCGGGTAACCGAGGTCCCATTCGCCGTCGTAGGTGACAAGCATTTCATCGGGCAGAAGCTCCGACGCAGTTCCGACGTCGCTCGCCAAGATCGGACGTCCGATCGCAAGGTATCCCGGCAACTTGCCCGTGGTCCGAATCCAACTTGAAGGATCATTAGTCTGGGTAAGCAGAAACGCGTCGCACATGGATAGGTACGCGGGCAAGGATTCCAGCGAAACCCGTCCGATCGTGTGCAGCCGCTCAGAGTCTCCTTGGTGGGATGCAAGAGACCGCAGTTCAGGTATTCCTGGACCTTCTCCGATCAGGACAACGTGCACGAGGAGATCTTGCAGGTACTTGAGCGCGGTCACCGCTTCCCACCCAAGGCCACCGCCGAGGGCCGGGTACCAAGTGAAGTTGCCCTGGATACCAACGACAAACACCCCATCCAGACCAAGGCCGTGTCGGATTTCGGGGGCATCTAGCGGCTGAAACAGCTCCAGGTCAACGCCGTCAGGGATGACCTGGACATCAGTGAACCCACGGCCTTCCAGGTCCTTCTTGTGGAAGGACCCGCGCACAACAATCCGATCGGCCCGGCCATAGCCAACCCGTTCGAGTAACGAAGCAGCCACCCGCTTTACCGGGTTCTTTGAAACCAAACGAATGAAGTCTCTGGGTGCATCACCCGTATCAACAATCAGTTTCCCCGGGGCTCCGGCGATCAGCCATGCGGCGAGCGGCGCGGCAGCGATATCCACGAGGTAGGTGACGTCCGGCCGTTGCTCCCGTACGCCTCGCGCGATTCGGATGGCTGAACCAATTCTGCCACCCGTTCGAAACCACTGTGTCGATCGTGCGCGAGGGCCCAGGGCGCGCGCAATGCGGTCGCCGCGCTCACCAGCCGCTCCACCCACTGGTCCGTTTGCAATGAAGGCGACCTTGGGAGGCGTGCGATCTGCATCGGGAGTTCCGGAAAGCCCGCTTGTCATCGGTCGTAGCCTCCGAATGAAGATCAGTTCGCGCGTTTACCTGAAGGGTAGCGCTTAATCGCCGCGCGGACGCCTGATTCGAAGTCAGTTGACGCAAAGCGAAACCCAGCCTCGGCAGGGGTATGGACGATTCGATCAACTTCCAGCATCTGCACCGCATGAATGAGTTTCGATCGTGGATCGTGAATTGCCTTGGCTAGCGCGATGGGAACGGAGAGGGGCGCCGTGAGTCTCAGTCTGCGTGTGTCTGTGGCGACACAAACCGCGTCAATCATCTGGCCGAGTGTTATCGGGGTCGGTCCGCTGACGGGGGCAAGCGAGAGCGGCGAGTTGGCCTGGACGAGTTCCACAATCGCCGACGCCACGTCGTCGGCGAAAACCGGCATCAGCCGACCACCACCAGAGATGCGCGGTACCGCTGGGGAATGCTGGCAAAGCCCGGCAATCCGACTGACATTTCGGTCCCGCGGACTTCCGTAGATCATGGTAGGACGGATAATCGACGTCACGGCATCGATCTGTTGGATCCTTGCCTCGGCAGCAAGAACCTCGTCGCGTCGCGGATGCAACGGGGCCGTCGCCGATGCCGACGAGACTGCAACCAAGCGAGTCGCACCTGTCATTCGCACGAGCGCGGCTGCAGCTGCACCATAACTAATTCCGGCAAGGTGTACGACTGCGTCCGCATCTAGATCCAGAGACCGAATTTCGGTGAGGTCACACGCGATTGGAACTGCGCCGGAAGGTGCGATCCGATTCGTGGCCTGAGGCGACCGGGTAGTTGCTGCGACCGTACCAAAGACCCGGACAAGCTCAGGTAGAACGACGTCTCCGAGCGACGATGAACCACCTGTAACAAGAACGTTAACGCGCATGGAATGCTCCAGTTCCCGCGACTCGTCGCGTTGCCACTAGGTGCGGACTTGCCAGATAGAAGCACGCAATGGCGACTATCGCGAGATCGGTGGCAATTCGCAGGTACAAGTTGTGAAGTCCCACCCAACCCAAGAGACCGCAGGCCAGCGTCAGTCCTGAGACGAACAGCGCCACCTTCTGATGACTCCACCCTAGGTCAGTAAGCCGCTGATAGACGTGGGTCCGATGGGCTTCGTGAACCGGCTCTCCTGCGCGCAGTCTCCTGACCACCACGGTTGCTGTATCTGCGATGTAGATGACCAAGGGCGCGATCGCGGCCTCTGGCTGAGTTCCGAGTGCCCACGCCAGGATGCACAGTCCACCCGATGCGGCCCCTATCCCGTAGCTACCGGAGTCGCCCAGGAAGATCCTCGCGCGGCCAGCGTTATAGGGCAGGAATCCGACGCATGCCGCTGCAACCGCCAACGCGGCAGCGGCCAAAACCATCTGACCGGTCGCGTCCAAAACCAACGTGAAACTGAGGCCGGCGGCAATTCCGAAACCCGCGGTGATGCCGTTAACGCCGTCCATAAAGTTCACACAGTTGATTGAACCAACGATGAGGATCGCGCCGACTGGAGCAAGTAGCCAAGCCGACACGACTCCCGTTGAAGCGGCCGCTAGCACCGGGATGGAGCATGCGAGCTGTGCAAGCAGACGGACCCCCACTGGGACGCCACGGATGTCTTCGACGAAGCCCAAGACGCTAGCAGCCAGCACCGTGAGGCCGAGTCCAACCACTTGATTACCAGCTGCGAGGAAGCACCAACCCAATAGCAGCGCACCAACCACGACAACGCCGCCGCCGCGAGGGGTAGGAACTGAGTGCGACGAGCGTTCGTTCGGAATATCTAGCACTGCTCGCCGATGCAGGATCCGGATTGCGAATGGCTGGGAACCAAGACTCACGACAAGCGCTACGACGACTCCTACAACACTCATAACTGCCCCATCCTGGGACTGCGGTGAGCGATCATGCTGGCCAACCTTCTGCCTTCCCGAGTCTTGATCGGCGGAGATTTGAGGTACTTGTCGTGCTTCGCAGGGTAGCGGTATTGGCCGTGAGTACCAGCGAGTTCCACGATCTCCGCGAACGTTCGCGTGGTTGGTCGGTTCCGTCATTGCCGCGGAACTCCGCTTCGAGTTCGTCGCAGCCAGTTCGCCCTCGATCAGGTGCCGTCTCGTCGTTGGACTGACCACATTCTGCCAAGTAGCCCAGGAATCCCAGCTCTTTGCCAAAAGCCGAGGTTTGGTTCCGTGCCGCTGACGCAAGCGCCGCCGTATCCGTCGAGCGTGACCGCGTCCCGGCACTCAGCTGCAAATGGAACTGTTCTGGCATGGCGTTGGAACAGCACCAGTCCATCGTCCGACAACTCGACCGTGCATGGCGTCTCCATCGACTCACTTGCGAAGAGGGTTTTGCGGATGCGGGATGTGCCTGGGGTTCACGGACGACGTCGTTGGCCCTAGAGGCTGCAATTCAACAACGTCGTCCACACAACTGGCCGAGAGCGTCTGCACTTCCGCATCGCGGCCACGAATTTTCTGACGCGCGGCCTCACTCGCAAGTGATCTTTCCCTTCGGGTGGCTGCTCACCAAGATCCCGCGTACGCTCGACCTGTTATGCGAAATCTCCAATGGCGTTGGATGCTGGCCGACACGTTCGCGTGGTTGGTCGGTTCCGTCATTGCGGCGGAACTCCGCTTCGAATTTGTCGCAACCCCCTTCGTCCTCTCCCGCTACATCCTCGTGGGCTTGACGTGCGCGGCGCTCCAAATCGCCGTCGGCCTCCTGTTCGGCCACTACCGCGGACGTTTCCGCAGCGGATCCTTCGACGACTTCCGCGCCACCTGCACCAACGCCGCGATCGCCTCAATCCTCGGGACGATCCTGGTCCTTCTCGCTCAACCCCAATCCATCCCCCGCCCCGTCGCCATCACCTGCGGCGCTATCGCCGTTGCAATCATGCTCGCCGCACGAACCATCCACCGGAACCTCCGCGAACGCCTGGCCAACGAGACCGAGGGCGCCACCCCGGTCATCCTCTTCGGCGCCGGTGATGCTGGCGAGCAGATCGCCCGCGCCACCCGCCGTGACCCCCACTCCAACTACGAGGCCGTCGCGTTCCTCGACGACTCCCCGAACCGTCAGAACCTGCGCCTTGAGGGCGTCGACGTCCGCGGCACG
>Ga0172380_10002619_pt1 | contig 27057 bp, 22 predicted proteins | sample Leawe162metaG_FD_119747 | JGI IMG/M metagenome (GOLD analysis project Ga0172380, IMG submission 119747) | Leachate microbial communities from a municipal landfill in Southern Ontario, Canada - Leachate well 162 metaG | ecosystem: Engineered > Solid waste > Landfill > Unclassified | place... | reverse complement strand
GCCCTGCCCGCAGTGCTACGCACAGCGTTGCAGGCGGGGTAGCACTGCGGGCAGGGCACAGCGTTGCAGGCGGGCTGACTCCTGAATTCTGACTCCTGAGCAGTTACAATATAAGAAAATAGAATCTGTAATATTATTTTGCTGAACTTTCGTGTGTTTTGTGTGTTTCGTGGTAAAAAATCTTTAGGTTGCGGGGTTTCCGCCTTAAAGTTTCATGAATTTTCCGGGCGCCTTGGCCTTGAGGGCCGCATCCAGAATCCGCCGGATCGTCAGGCTTTCCGCCCGGTCAATGGCCGCTTTGCCGGTCTCGAACAGGTCCAGGATCGCGGCGGCCGTGTCCACGAAAATCCGCGCGCAGTCTTCCGTGACGATTTTCGTTTCCTTGTCCGTCGTGACACTGGCCGCATAAGGCGTGGCGGCGTTCGTGTACACATTGATAACGGCGGTGCGGCCGCCGCTGAAGTCGAGAAGCAGCTGGCGCTGATCGCCGGCGCCCCGCAGCATGAGGCGCTCGGCGGCCGGGCCCATGCAACTGACGACCAGTTCCACGGGATGAATTGCGTATTCCTCGAACGAGCGGCCGCCGCCCCACGCCACCATGTGGCGGACATTGGCCGCGCCCACCTCGCGGACATGGGCCTGGATTGCCGTGTAGCGCAGCGCCGAAGCGGTTTGCACGGCGACACCGTATTTGTCGGCCAGCGCGAATATTTTTGCGGCCGTCTTGAGGTCCGGCGCGAAGGTCTTGTCCACGTAGGCCGGCTTGCGCATGGGAAACACCTGCTTGCACAGCGCCCAGTGCGTTTCGGGATTGGAGGGCGCCAGGATCATGTAATGATCCACGGCCTTATCCATTTTTTTCACGGAATCGAAATAAGGCACGCCGTTCTTCTCCGCCCATTGCCGCCCCGCGGCCTCCTCCTCCAGGCTGTAACATCCGGCGACGTTGAAGCCGCGGCCGTTCAGTTCGTTCCGAATCGCCGCCAGATAGGTGTTCGCATGAAAATTATCCAGCTTGAAATCAACAAACCCAACGCGCTTGCTCATGAACGTTTTCCTTTCTTTAGTCCACCGGTTCGTAAGTTCACCGACGTATCGACCGAAACGTTAGAATGCTTTGTCAGGCCGACGCGCGAATCACCAGGCGCGGCGGAATCGAAACGGACGAGGCTTTTCCCCCGTTGATCATGCGAATCAGTTTGCGCGCCGCAAGGCGGCCCTCTTCCCGAAAAGGCTGGTGGAGCGTGGTCAATGCCGGCGTGATCTCATGGGTTAAATCCAAGTCGTCATATCCGATCAGCATCACATCGCGCCCCACGCGCAGGGGCGTCCGCGCCAAGGCCCGCAGGGCCCGCAACGCCAACACGTCCGTGACGGCGAAAACACCGACCGGCTGGGCGGAAGACGCTGCCAGGCAAAACCGGGCCAGCGCCCTTAGGTCGGACGCAGTTTCATTGAATTCACGTGTCGCTCCGCCGGCCGCGTCTATGGTTCGTTGGAACCCCTGCTTGCGGTCGGGATAGGAGCCCAATACGGCGAAACGACTGCAACGGCACGCCAACAAACGCCTGGCCGCCAGGCGTCCGCCTTGCCGGTCGTTAATCGAGATGACCGGCACACCGTCAAGCCGCGCCGATGTATTGAGGAGCACCATTTTCCCGCCCTTGGCTCGATAAACGGCCACCTCCTTCTCGATATCCGGATCGGAGATCAGGGCGGGATAGGAAATGATTCCCGAGTGAGACAAATCCACGTTGCGCCGGATAAATTTGCGAAAGCCCTCGACATAAGCGTCGAATCCAATTTGCAGCGGAAAATCCTCTTCCGCCAATACTTCCGAGATGCCGAAGATGAGGTCGGCCACCAGCCGGTTGGCGGCCGCCGGCAGAAACACGCCCACGGTCGGCAAGCCGCCGCGCCGCATGAACTCCGCCATCCGATTCCGGCGGAACCCCATGGCGCGCGCGGTTCGCGCCAACAGCCGCCGCGTCGCCGGCGCCACGCGGGCATGCTGGTCCGGGCGCGGGTTCAGGGCGCGGGAAACGACCGCCACCGAAAAACCCGTTTTACGGGCGATATCCTTGAGGTTCGCCATAAAAACACCAAAACAATCGTTTGTTCATCAATCGCCCAAAAAAAAGCGTCATCGCCTTTGCCGGGAAAGGTAAACAAACGCCCGATCGCATGCAAGCATAAAACGAAAAATTTTGCGCTTGCATTCCTGGGGGCTTCTTTTAAAAAGAGAGGCGGCAATTACACCTGTTCAACAATTACCCACAAAGGAGCGGCAAAATGAACAAGGCGGATATCGGACTCATCGGGCTGGCGGTCATGGGCGAAAATCTGGCGCTCAATATGGAACGCAACGGGTTCACCGTGGCGGTGTTCAACCGCACGGTGTCGAAAATGGACGATTTTATCGAAGGGCGCGGCAAGGGCAAAAATTTTATCGGCGCCCATTCGCTCCCGGAATTGGTCAACGCCCTGCAAAAACCGCGCCGGATCATGCTGATGGTCAAGGCCGGCAAGGCCGTGGATGACTTTATCGAGTTGTTGCTCCCCCTTTTGGAGAAAGGCGACATCGTCATCGACGGCGGCAACTCTCATTTCCCAGACACCACCCGCCGCACCCAATACTTGGAAAGCAAAGGATTGCGCTATATCGGCGCCGGCGTCTCGGGCGGCGAGGATGGCGCGTTGCGCGGGCCTTCGATCATGCCGGGCGGTTCGCCCTCCGCCTGGGAATTCCTCAAGCCGATCTTCCAGAAAATCTCGGCCAAAACCGAGCAGGGCGAACCGTGCTGCGAATGGGTCGGCGAGAACGGCGCCGGCCACTTCGTCAAAATGGTCCACAACGGCATCGAATACGGCGACATGCAGATGATTTGCGAAACCTACCAACTTATGCGCCAGGGCCTGGGGATGACCAACAAGCAGATGCACAAAGTCTTCGCCGCCTGGAACAAGGGCGTGCTGGACTCGTACTTGATCGAAATCACCCGCGACATCCTGGGTTATAAGAACGAAGCCGGCGAGGATGTGGTGGACAAAATACTGGACACCGCCGGCCAGAAAGGCACCGGCAAATGGACCGTCATGTCCGCGCTCGACGCCGGCCAGCCGCTGACCCTGATCGGCGAGGCCGTCTTCGCCCGCTGTCTCTCGGCCCTCAAGGAGGAGCGCGTGGCCGCCGCCAAGGTTCTGCCCGGCCCCAAGACCGCCAAATTTTCCGGCGACAAGGCCAAATTCATCGCCGACCTCCAACAGGCCCTCTATGCCTCCAAGATCGTGTCCTACGCGCAAGGCTACCAACTGATGCGTTCGGTGGCCAAGGAATCGGGCTGGAACCTGAACTATGGCGGCATTGCGCTCATGTGGCGCGGCGGCTGTATCATCCGTTCCGCGTTCCTGGGCAAGATCAAGGAGGCGTTCGTCAACAACCCGAATTTGGTCAACCTGTTGCTCGATCCGTTTTTCGCGGACGCGGTCAAGAAGGCGCAAGGCGCCTGGCGGCGCGTCATTCAAACGGCCGTGAAACTCGGCATCCCTACGCCCACGCTCGCCAGCGCCTTGAATTATTACGACGGCTACCGGACGGAGCGTCTGCCCGCCAACCTCTTGCAGGCCCAACGCGATTACTTTGGCGCGCATACCTATGAGCGCGTGGACAAGCCGCGCGGCCAGGTTTTTCATACCAACTGGACCGGCCGGGGCGGGGCCACGGCGGCCTCCACCTATACCGCCTAACCTGACACATTTATGAACCGACATTATGGATGCACCCGGGAAGATTTGATCGGGTTTAAGCCCCGGCACGACGCGTTTGTGGGGATCGATTCCGACGGCTGTGTCTTCCCCACCATGGAGATCAAGCAGAAGCAGTGCATCCATAAAATCATCGTCTCGCAGTGGCGGCTCGAAAAAATCGAAAAATATGTCCGCGCCTCGGCCGAGTTCGTGAACTTGTACTCCATTTACCGCGGCCGCAACCGTTTTCCCTGTCTGCTCCAGAGCATCGACCTGCTGCGCAGCCGTCCCGAGGTGCTGGCTTCCGGGGTCAAACTGCCGGCGTTCGTGTCGCTGAAAAAATTCGTCGCCTCCGGCCGGCCCTTGAGCAACGCCGCCCTGGAACAATTAGTTTTGGAAACCGGCGACGAGGAACTGGCCGCCGTTTTAAAATGGAGCCGGGACGTCAACGCCGAGATCGCCCGGACGGTGCAAAACGTGCCGCCTTTCGAGGGGGTGCGGGAAAGTCTGGCGCAGATCCGCGCCCAGGCCGACGCCATCTGCGTTTCGCAGACGCCCACGGAAGCCCTGGTGCGGGAATGGCGGACGCATGACCTGACGGATTATGTCGCGGTAATCGCCGGCCAGGAACTCGGGACCAAGCAGGAACACCTGCGGATGGCAACGCAAGGGCGCTATCCGGCCGACCGCATCCTGATGATCGGCGACGCGCCCGGCGACCTCGCCGCGGCGCAAAGCGTCAACGGCCATTTTTTCCCGATCGCTCCGGGCCATGAGGAGGCTTCCTGGGAGCGTTTGCAAAAGGAGTCTTTCGATAAATTTCTGAATGGAACCTATGGCGGCGCCTACGAAAAAAAACTGATCGCGGAATTCAAACGACTATTGCCCGAAACGCCGCCGTGGATTAAAAAGTGATTTCCCGTGGCCGCGCCTGTTACGGCCAGGAATAGTTAGGAGCGCCATGACAAGACACGGATTTATCGACATTCAGATCAACGGGTTCAAGGGCGTTAATTTTTCGTCGTCCGACCTTACGCTCGACCAGGTCCGGATGGCCACGCGCGAACTGGTTAAGGCCGGCACAACGGCTTATTGCCCCACCGTGATCACCAGTTCCGCCGCCGATTACAAACACACCCTGCCGATCATAGCCGCGGCCATGCGCGACAAGGAGCTGAAGCCCCATCTGCTGGGCATCCATATGGAAGGCCCGTTCATTTCGCCGCTCGAGGGCGCGCGCGGCGCGCACCCGCCGGAACACATCGCCAAGCCGGACGTGTCCGCCTTCAAACGTTTCCAGGAATGGGCCGAAGGCAAGATCGTATTGTTGACGCTGGCCCCGGAAATTGAAGGCGCCTTGGGCCTTGTTCGGTACGCGTCCGAAAACGGCACAGTGGTTGCAATGGGCCATCACTTGGCCGGGAATGCCGTGATGGAGGAAGCGGTGCGGGCCGGCGCACGGGCCTGCACGCATCTGGGCAACGGCCTGCCCAACATGATTAACCGGCACCAGAACCCGCTTTGGCGGCAATTGGCCTGCGACGATTTGACCGGGTCATTCGTTACCGACGGGCATCATTTGCCCGCCGATTTCATCAAGGTGGCCCTGCGGGCCAAGACCGCAAAACGCTTTGTCGTGGTCAGCGATGCCGCGCACCTGGCGGGGTTGCCGGCCGGGGACTATGATTTTAACGGCCATGCCGCCGTGCTGGCGCCCAACGGCCGCATCGCTTTCAAGGGCACACCTTATCTGGCGGGTTCCTCGGCCACCATGCTGCAATGCATGAACCACCTGGCTTCGCTGAACCTGCTGTCGGAAGCCGACTTGTGGAAGGTCGGCTGCGTCAACCCCCTGCGCCTGATCGGACACCGTCCGGGCCGCCCGCCTTCCGGCGCACCCACGGTTGTTTTCAAGAACAACCGCTTCGCGTTGGCGTAACGCCATCGGTTCGCATTGTTTGCAAGGGCGATGCGCATTGAAACAGTTGTCGCCCTTCTTTGAAGTGCCTAATTAAATGCACAGGAATTTTTCGCCATTGGCGGATCCGCCTCCGGCGGACAAAGTTGTAGCCGCGAGACGACCCGCCTGCAACGCTTCGCGTAGCGATGCGGGCAGGTAGGCTCGCGCGATTAGCCGAAAACGTCGGCCTAAACGTCCGACGGCTACAGTTACTCATGAGCATCCTATAGGATGCTCAGGCTGTAGGCTGCGGGCTGTAGGTAAAATCACGGAAAAAGCTAAAACTTTACTGATGTTTTGCAAACTTCAGTTCCGGTTTTTTACCAATGTGTTTTATTGATTCCGACCTACAGCCTACGGCCTAAACGGCTACAGTCTTGGCGTCCCTATGGGACGCCACTCAGAGGATGCTGAATAACCGCGTCCCACGCCAGTTCCTGGAACAGGCGGTTCAACGCGTCATCCCGCCAAGGCCGTTTCTCGGGCCACACGTTGGCGCAGACATCCCGACTCGGGGCGGGCAACCCCACCGGACTGCGGCGGTAGATCGCCGCAAAATGGCAGTAGGCCGCCAGCGCCTGAAGAGGCGGGCGCGGGTGCCCCCAGGAATCGTTGAAGAGGTCTTCCTGCTCCTCCAGCGGACGCGCCTGACCGGCAATGATTTTAGCGCGTAACGCGAGCACGGCGTGTCCGACCGGCACGACAAACACCACGGACCGGCCGAGATGCCGGTTGACTTGGCGGACATTGTCTTCCACGCTTTGGAAGTAAGGCTGGTGCCTCACGCGCAGTTCGGCGATCTTCGCGTCGTTGTGGTTCACCGGTTTACGGGTGTTAAGCGGATAGGACGTGTCGTAGATGTCATTGGGCAGCCAAAACTCCTGAACGGTCACCCTCGCACCCGGATTATGCTCCAGCGCCAGTTCGGCGAACTTCTCGATTCCCGGGTCGGGCAGCCAGATGGGCGAGAGCGTGAGCACGTCCACCCGGCCCGCGCGCAGCGCCTTCTTGGTGGCGTTTTCCTCATCCGGGATGTTCCAGTGGTGGTTGAGGTAAGGGGGCGCGCCGGCCGAGCCGCCCACCTCCGCGCGGCCCGCAATTGCATGGCCCGCGATACCAGCGGATTTGGCCAATTCGGCCAGGATGGGGGCGACCCAAGCGTGAAAACTGTGGCCGTAGGTAAACACGCGTTGCCCGCGAATAACATCGGAAGTGGATCGAGAAACGGATTGTTTTTCATCGTTCATGACGTCCCCCCTGAAAAGATTGACAGGTCACACAAAGAATGCGCGCGGTAATTACAATGGATTATTTGTTCTTGGCGGGCGCGGGCGGCGGGGTGCGGCCCAGGCGGGTCAATACCAAGAGCATATCGTTCCAGACATCCCACATCGCCGACTGATTGCGCAACAGGTAGGAAGGATGAAAAGTGGGCATGGTTGGAATGCCTTCATATTCCAGCCATTTGCCGCGCACCTTTGAAATCGTTATTCCCGGCGCTTTGGGCGGAATGAGCCCCTCGAATGCGCTGGCGCCCAGGAGCACAATCGTTTTCGGTTTCAAGACGGCAATTTGCCGCTCCAGATAGGGCCGGCACATGTTCATCTCTTCGGGCAACGGCTTGCGGTTGTTCGGCGGGCGGCATTTGACGATATTGGCGATAAAAACCTCGTCGCGGGTATAGCCCATGCGGACGATCAGGCGCGTCAACATCTGGCCGGCCCGACCGACGAATGCCAAACCTTGCTTATCCTCGTCCTCGCCGGGCCCCTCGCCAATGAAAAGAATATCGGGATGAATGCTCCCCTGCCCCGGCACAGCTTGAATGCGTTTCGCATGCAACCCGCACTTTTTACAGTCGGCCACCGTCTGGGCAATGGCCTTCAACTCCGCGCCGACATCGCTCCCTTCCATGCGATGTTCCGCCGTCGCCAAGGCTATGGCGGACAAGTCGCTGTTCGGTTTGGGCTGAGGCTGAAGCACTTTCACGGACGCAACCGGCTTTGGCTGATTTGCGGACAAGAATTCGGATGCACAGGCAATTTCCGTAACGCCTTCCTCCTGGAGATAGTCAACATGCCGGGCAAGATCGTCAACCAGATCGGCCAGACGGCGTTGCGCTTCCGGCCGGGGGATGGGGTTGCTCGAAAAGGCCATGTCAATTTCCCGTCCCAGTTTCGAATTTCCAATTTCAATCCGTGAACGGCTTAAAAATCAGTCGGCATCGTCATCCGTCTTCGCCAAGTCTGCGCCGGACAAGAGCGGGGACCGGCTGTCAGGACAGGGTCCGGTCCCACGCGCTTTGCTCATGTGCATGTAGACGTAGACCGGCCCCAGCACCAGGTAAATCAGGCCGGCCGCCATGATCACGAGCGCCGCCTTGGGCGCGATATTCATGTCGCGCACGAACAGCAAGACCACCAGGACGATACTGGGAAGGAACACCGCCGTCAACTTGGTCGGTTTGGGATACGGCACGTTGGACACTTGCAGAACAATCATAACCAGGACACCCAGCAAGAAAATCACGCCCACCGGACCCTGTCCCAGGCGGAAATAATCGCCGAAAGTGCGCGTTTCGCTGAGTAAAACGAAGATCGCCACCCAGCCGGCGCTCACCGTAATCGGCAGTCCGCAATAGCCCCCCTGCCCGCGCAACGGGTCCTTGACCTTGAAACGCGCCAGGCGGATCACGCCGGAAAGCACCACCACGGCCGTCATGGCAATCCGCCAATCGTCATGCCGCTGGAGGGCCACTTGATAAATAAGAATGGCCGGCGCCAGGCCGAAAGCCGTCATATCGACGTAGGTATCCAGTTCCGCGCCGAAAGCGCTGGTACCCTTGAGCACACGGGCCAGCTTGCCGTCAATCCCATCCAGGATCATGGCCAGCATGATAAACTGGGCCGAAAGCAGATAGTAGGCCCCGCCCTCCAGCGCCAAAAGAATGCTGAAAAAGCCGCAGAGCATGGCGGCCAAGGTAAACAACGTGGGAACAATTTGTCGCCAGCTAATGGGCATAGGCGTAATCCTTGGAACCGGAATTATAATGGTTGATGGAAAACAGAAATGACGACTCGCAAATCCGAAAAAAAATCGCTCAATCACTTAATCCCTGAATCGCTCAATTTCTTCCGCGCCACCACGGTCACCCCGGCCTGAACCCGGTCACCCGGTTTGACTACCACGTCCACGTCGGCTTTCGGAAAAACCATATCTAACCGCGACCCGAACTTCATCATGCCGATCCGATCCCCCTTCCGGACCATTTGGTCCAGCTTCAGCCAATAAACCACGCGGCGCGCCACCGGCCCGACAATCTGGTTGACCAAGCAACGGGTCTGCGGCCCTTCGATCAGGATCGAATTGTGTTGATTGAATTCCGACGATTTTTCCTGAAACGTGAAATAGCGCTTGCCGGGGAAATACCCCAGGAACGCGATCTTCCCGGCGATGGGAGCGCGGTTGACGTGCACATCGAACAAGCTCAGGAAAATGCTGATCCGCACCGCATCGGTCTTGAGATACGTGTCTTCGCGAATCTCCTTGATGTTCGCCACCACCCCGTCGGCGCCGGCCACAATGACGTTCGGATCCGGGGGCGGCGTCCGCTGCGGATCGCGGAAAAAGAAGAGCATATAACCCGCCGCGACCACGCCCAGGAGGAAAAAGACCCAGGCCGACCGCTTCCACTGGAACCGCCGGCAGATCAAGCCCAGCACTCCAAACAAGATCAAGGACCCAAAGAAAAACGGCAGAACTTCTTTGACAAACGGAATATACATCGTTACTCCTGTTAATTGCCACGAATCGTTATTTGCAAGGTGTTCAGCGTTTAGCCCGCCAACCAAGAAGTATGGGAGTATGGGCGTATCGGAGTATGGGAGTTCCGACATTTACTCCCATACACCCTTACTCCTCTACACCCTTACTCCTCTACACCCACACTCTTTATTCCATCGCGTCCGGCACTATACAGGAAGACCTGCCGCCTGACAACCGCCGGTTTTAAAATTCACAGCGGGGTGCAGATAGATGGGCGTCAGCGGTTCGGAGGCAATCCCCCGCGCCATGCGCGCAAGCGCCAAGCGGCCAAGTGTGGCCGCCTCGGGTAAAAGCGCGCGCGCGATCAATGTGACGGCAGGCGGCGCGACGGCCTGCAAGCGCGCGCCAATCCGCGCCCAATCCGACGTGGCCACCACTTCGTCCGCGCCGGCCAGGAACGCGCCGGGATGCGCCAGCGTCCAATCGTCAAGCGGGCTCATCGAGGCGCCGTGACGCCGGAAACAGCGGGTCCACCACTGATCGCGGCGGGCATCGCCGACAATCCGCACGCGCTCCGCATGCGCGTCTTCCGCCGCCTGCCAGGCCGATCCCTCCGCGCTGGTGATCCCATAAACGGGCGTCTTGCCGGGAAGGGCCATGGCCCTTGCGGCCGTCAAGGCCACGCGCAAGCCGCTATAGGATCCCGGACCAACGCCCGCCACATAGAGTTGAATGGCGCCGGGCTCAAGCCCGGCTTCGCTCAACATGGCCTTCAGACTGGGAAACAACTGTTGCCGAAGCAAGCGCGTCTCGGCCCAGCGCCGCTCGGCCACCAGCCGCCGGTCATCCAGAATGGCGGCGCTGCCGCTCTCGGTAGATTGATCTATGGACAAGATGAGCATAAGGCAAAGGTTCCTTGGTTCAGCGGTTCACAGCTCAACGGTCGATGCAGAAAATCGTACGCGACACAAGTTGCATAATGCACTTATCGCCCCGGAGCGGGGCGGACTCTTGCAGCCGCGGCGGTGACGCCGTGGCCGCCCGCCGTCGCCCCGGGGCTATGGCGGGCAGGCCGAAGAATCCACGCCGTCACCGGCCCGCAATGCTGCCCCGCCTGCAACGCTGTGCGTAGCACTGCGGGCAGGGCATAGCGCTGCGGGCGGGCCGGCGCGGCTACAACAATCCAAGTCCCACGCATTTAACGACACACCGGAAACCGTGAACCGCTGAACCGTTGAACTTCCGAACCTCCCGCATAGTTGCTTCTTTTCATTCATTCGGCAAGCCTGTAAGTTTAGCCTCCCATGAAAACAAAACGCGCGCCGGCATCGTTTCCCCGCAAAGCCGTCATCCTGGCGGCCGGGTTCGGCACCCGCATGCTTCCCTTGAGTTTGGACACCCCAAAGCCCATGATGCCGCTGTGGGGCAAGCCGGCGCTCGGGCATATCCTGGATATGCTGGCGCGCTGGGGCGTCGAGGACGTCTTGATCAACCTGCACCATCAGCCCGAAGCGCTGTGCGAATATGCCCGGCGCCGGACGGGACTCCGGCCGCGGGCGGCGCTGTCGTTCGAGCCGGACATCCTGGGCACCGGCGGCGCCTTGCGCCAGGCGGCCTGGTTCCTGGATGCCAAGCCCTTCTGGATGATCAACGCCGATATCGCCGCGGAACTGGATCCCCGCCCGCTGATCGCGGCCTTCCACCAGCGCCGCGTGCTGGCCGCGCTTTGGCTGAACGCCGAACACGGCCCGCGCACGGTGGAGATGACCGCCGGCCGGATCGCAAATTTTGCGAGCAGTCGTCCGGGAACCGAAGGCGCTTATACATTTTGCGGTCTGCAATTATTGTCGCCGCGCATCCTGGAGTTCATCCCGCCCACAGGCTTTGCGACCATCGTCGACGCCTATCGGAACGCCATGGCCCAGGCCTGGAAGATTGCCGGCGCTTGCGTGGCGCAATCGTATTGGGCCGATATCGGCACACCGGACGGCTATCTCCAGGCCCATCGCGAAATTTTGAAGGCATCCATGGCCGGCAAACCCGGCGCGGGCCTGTTGTCGCCGGATGCCCTGCAAACCATGCAGTCATGGGCGCGCCGGATTCGGTTCGACGGGTTCCTATCCGCCGGCCGCAACGTCGTAATCCGCAAGGGCGCGCGGATTGTGGACGCCGTCATTTGGGACAATGCGCGGGTCGCGGCGGACGCGATCGTGGAACAGGCCATTATCGGGAACGGCTGCGAGGTGCATGGCCGCGTGCCGCGCGTGGCGGTGCGTTCCGCGTTTTCGCTCGCCGCATCGGGCAACACCGCCGACATTCCGCTGGCCATGGCCCTGCAAAGCCTGCGCTGGCGTCCGGAAGAAACCACTGTTATTCCTTTCGAGCCGCGCGGGTCGGCGCGGCATTTTACGCGCCTGGAAAGCCATGGGAAGCGGGTCATCCTGGTGCGCTACAGCCGGGAACGCGAAGAAAACGCGCTCTATCCGCGCCACGCCCGGTTTCTGAAATCCATCGGCCTGCCGGCGCCCGATATTATTTTAGACGTTCCCGCGAAGAACTTTTTTGTCATGCAAGACCTGGGCGACCAGTCCTTGCAGAGCCGATGCCAGGCGTGGTCCGACTCTCAAGTTAGGCAGCCGAAGGCGGCAACTATTATTTCCCCGCCCTGGGGAGAGGATCAAGGTGAGGGGCTTCCGTCGCGCTCTCCCCGCACCCCTGCCCTCTCCCGAGGGAGAGGGAGTAACATTGAATTTCCTGTGCGTCGAATCACCGCCTTATATCGCATCATTCTCGCGTCAGTCGCGCGCTGGCATACCGAGGGCGCCCGCGCAGCCCGCCGGCGAAACCTGGTCCTGGTGGCGCCGTTTTCACCCGATTTATACCGCTGGGAGCGCGAATTCTTCATGCGCAATTTTCTGCATCCGAAACTTCACCCAGCGCCGGAGACGGCGCGCAAGATATTGGACGAGTTGGCCGCGGTGGCCGGCGAGTTGCTGAAGACACCCGCCGTATTGGCGCATCGCGATTTGCAATCGAGCAACATTCTCCTGGTGGGGCGCCGCCCCTTCTTCATCGATTTTCAGGGCATGCGGTTCGGCGCGGCGGCCTATGATCTGGCCTCGCTGTTGTGCGACCCCTATGTCGAATTGCCGCTGGCGACAACCATCCAACTGCTGGACGCTTATAACCGCATGGTCGCTCGGAAACAGCGGGTATCCAAAAACACATTCTGGCTGGCGGCCATCGAGCGTCTGGCGCAGGCCCTGGGCGCGTACGGGCGCCTGAGCGCGAATCCGGAGACGGCCTGGTTCGGGAAGTACATGGCGCCGGGCCTGCGGATGATGCAACGCGCGCTGGAACAATCCGGCGCCTGCCCGCAATTGTTGAATCTCATGCGGCAGTCTGGAAAACCGATGCCGGACGCCGGATGAGAATATTCAATCTCTCAATCACACAATCGCTCAATCGCTCAATTTCTTCCGATCAGGCGGCCGTCGAAGAGCGCCGCCAGGTCACGGCGGACATCGGCCTCGGAAACCGGGCGGCCGGCCCGCGCCAGATCGTCGTATTTCGAAGCCAGCACGTCCCCGATAATTGCGCGGGAGTGCGTCCACTTGTAGATGAGCTGATCCAGTATCCGGCAATCGGAATGCTGGGGAATAAAGGAAAGTCCCAGCAATTCCAGGCGCATGGCGGTGATCTCGCGGATCAGGGATGGGTTATTGAGGAACCACCAGCAGCCGAACGGCACGATGTTTTTGAATTTGCGGGCGGCCACGCACAGGCCATGCATGTTCTCGCGCGCCAAGAAGGTCGCCAGAAAGGTCACGTCGCCGAAATCGCGCGCCAGGTTTTCCAGGGCGGCGATATCCGCCTGACCGACCGAATCGCCCGCGTCGCCCAGCTCCGGGTTGGCCGCCTTGCGCGCGCCAATCATGAGCGCCACGGGAACACCCAGTTCGCGCGCCACCGGAATGACCGCCTTGACAATGAGATCGGCAAGGCTGTCGACATTCCAACATTCTGCAGAATGTTGGAATGTTGCGTCCCCCATATCGCCGTAACGGAACGTGGGCGCCAAGCTGATGGCCATATATCGGGCCTCGATTTTTTGGCGCCAGTCAGCGAGATAACGGCGGACTTCACTTAGAGTCCGCCCGGAGAGCGACGTATCCACGGCATAGCCCAGGGCTTTGAGCACACCGGCGCTCCGCGGCCAATCTTTGAGGGCGCTATCCAGCCGCAGGGCGGCGAGAAAGCGCGGATCGCGTTCAAACCCTTTTTCCCAGACCGCGCGTTCCGCCGGGTTCAGAGGATCGTTGGTCATATAGACGCGCTCCACTCCGGCCAGCTTGAACACCTGGTCCGCGTGACCGCGCACCGTCTGCGCCGCAAAATACGCTCGGATATCGGATAGACTTTCAGTATTGGCGTTCAAGCCCAGGGCCTGGAGGACGGTCAGCACTCCCCGGCAGGCTTCCGAAACCGGTGTGCGCTCGACAAACAACTCCCGCCAGATCAGGTCCGCCTGCGCCGCTTTCGACATGGCCCGGAAGGCTTTATAAGTTATTCCCGGCCGGGCGCGCAACACTTCCGCCACGAGGTAGTGATAGGTCAGCAGTTCGTCGATCCCCCACAGCAGGAGCGGCCCCATGGCCGGATCGAAAAGGTGCGTGTGAATGTCGGTCACCGGAATGCGGGCGAACACGTCGGCAACAACCGTATGCATTGGCTTCATAACTGACATTGCGCACCCGTTGTTATATTGAGCGATTTAACGATTCAGTGATTTAGCGATTGAAGCAATGAATTTAGTTCGGTCTTAAACCGCTCAATCACTCAATCAATGAATCACTGAATTACTTCAGCGATCGCTTCCTCGAACACGCCGATGGACTCGCGCAGGGCGTCCTCGGCGATCGTCAGGGGCGGGGCGATTTTCAGGCATTCGCCGCCAATCCCAACCGGCGCGAACATCAGCAGGCCCTTCTGCAAGCAGGCCACATTGATCTTGACCGCCAGCTCCGCATCGGGCTCCTTCGTGCCGGGCTTCACCACCTGGATGCCGGCCACCAAGCCTTTGCCGTGCGCACAGCCCAGCACGGACGGATATTTTCCCTGGATGCGCTGAATTTCCGGCATCAGGATCCTGCCCAGCTTCGCCGCGCGCTCCACCAGGCGTTCCTTCTTGATGAGCTTCAGGTTGGCGATCGCCGCCGCCACCGGCAAGGGCGAGCCGGAATGCGTGGAGGTCATGGAGCCGGGCGCATACAACCCCTGGATGTCTTTCCGCCCGATGACCGCCGCAATGGGCAGGGAGGAGGAAATGCCCTTGCCGCAGGCGATCAGGTCGGGCTTGACGCCGTAATGCTCGAAGCAAAACATCTTGCCGGTCCGGCCGAAACCCGCCTGCACTTCGTCGAAGGTCATAATGATGTCATGCTCGCGGCAAAACGCCTCCATCTTTTTGGCGTATTCCACCGGCATGAAATCGGGGCCGATGCCCTGGTAACTTTCGGTGATCACGCCCGCGATATCCTTGAAGTTGACGCCCTTGTTTTTAAGCGTTTCAACGAACAGGTCGAACGAGGTGTCCTCGTTTTTGTAGCCGTCCGGGAACGGAACCTGCACAAAGGAGGGGTCCAAAGGGCCCAGCCACTTTTTCAGCCGCGGCATACCGCCGGCCAGTTGCGCGCCCATGGTGCGCCCGTGAAACGCGTTCTGGAAGGAAACGATATAGCGCTTCCGCGGCCCGTATTTTTCCATGGCATAGGTCTTGGCCATTTTGATGCAGTTTTCGGTGGCTTCACTGCCGGTGCTGAGCAGGAAGACGCTGTAATTTTTGGGGCTCGGCGAGAGCGCCTGCAGCATCGTGGTCAGTTCGGCCCGCTTTTCGTGCACGAACACATAGGAGGCCAGCAGGCCCTGCTCGATCTCGTCCTTGAGCGCCCGGGCGATTTCCTTGCGGCCATGGCCGGCGTTGGCGATCAGCACGCCCGAGGACCAGTCGATCCAGCGGTTGCCCCATTTGTCGCTGACAATAAAATTATCGGCCTTGTGCCAGACGATCGGGGGCTGGCCGGACATCGAGCGCGGCTCCGACTGCTGCAGTTTTTTAAAGATCGGCAGGGATTGCGGCACGGGAATACTGGTCTTGATCGTGCGGTATTTTGTGTTGATTTTCTCGGTTTGAACCGGTTGCAGACTATAACTTGCCATTTTGAATTTCTCCCGATTGGTTGGCCCATAATTCCACGATCCGAACGACAGCGATTTCCTTTTCGAAACAGGGCGCGTAAAATGAAAAGTAAAAAATTGCCACGCCAATTTGTAGTGTCAGACGACTTGGAATGCAAGGCTTTTCCACGAAAATACCGGCAGGAGGGCTTCTGCCGCCCCCGCTGAAAATTCAGCCCAGACGCCTATTCGGGAATCTCGGGCGCTTATATCGCGCGCCCTGGGGCGCCACAGTTCCGCTCGGATTCTGCTTCCAATATCCGCATGCAGACAATACAATGCCGAGCGTCATCACATTGCCCATGAGTGCATACCCATATTATTTATCGAGGGCGGCCGGCGCCCGCCGTCGCACCGACAGCCTGTTTATATGGGCCGGTTTGCCGATGGCGGCATGTTTGCTGGCCGCAACTTTTTTGGCGGCCGCGCCGGCGGCGATGGCCGCGCCACCCGTCCCAACTTCCGACCTGCTCGCCGACAGCCGCCGTGCATTGGAAGACGAATTATATGACGTTGCTTACGCCAAACTGACCCATTACCTGCAACAGGCCGCCGCACCCGGGGAGCGCCGCGAGGGCATTCTCCTTCTGGCCCAGACGCTGTATGGTCAGAAACGCTACCAGGACATGTTGCAACTATTGGAGCAAAACAGGAAATTGGCCGCCGGTTCGCCGCAAGCGGACGCTTTCGAATTCTGGCTGGCCATGGCCAACTTCGAACAAAAACAGTGGGCCCAAGCGGCGGGCGCCTGTCAAAGGCTCGACCGGGATTATCCGCAATCATCCTACCTGCCCCGCGCCCTGCGTTTGCGGGCGCGGGCTTTGCTCCGACAGGGCCAGACCAACGCGGCCGCGGCCTGTTTCGCGCGTTTTGCGGACCTGTACGAAAACACGCCGGAAGGCCCGGCCAATCGCCTGGACTGGGCCGAGACGCTCATTAATTCAGGCAGGATCGATGCGGCCCGCGAAGTGCTGGAACACATGCCCAGCACGCACCCGGAAACGCGCGCGGGCCAGGAACATCTAAGCATGCTGGGGCGCATTTACCTGGACGAGCGCGCCTGGAACAAGGCCCGCGCCGCCTATACCCCCTTGGCCAACCTGCGCAATGTCCCCGACGAATACCGCGCCACGGCCTTTCTGGCGCTGGCCGAGATTGCCGCCGCTCAAAGCAACCTGGTCGAAGCCCTCGGCCTGTTGGATCGCGGCATCGAACAGCTCGCCGATCCCGCCTTGAAAGGGATCTGCAACCTGCGCAAAGGCAAACTGCTTCTGAAAATGGATAAAACCGATGAAGGCGTCGCGCTCGTCCGCAGTTTCGTGGCGGAGCAGTCCACCAACGCGCTGGCCCGTGAAGTCCAGATGGAATTGGCCCAGACCCTGGCGGACAAGGGACTCGCCGACAAAGCCCTGCGCGAATTTCAAAATTACCTGGAAACATTTTCCGACCCGGCGGGCACAGCGCGCGCCCAGCAGGGCAAAGGCCGGGCATTGTTCAACCTCGGCCGTTTCAATGAAGCCACGCCGGCTTTCGAAAAGGCTTGCGAGGGGGAGCCGAACCAATTGGAAGCGGCCCGCAACCGCCTGTACGTCGGCGATGCGCACGTGGCCGCCGGCCAATACAAACTGGCGATCGAATCCTATGCGCGCGTTCAAACGCAATGGCCGGAAACCCCGGCCGCCGATCGGGCCGCCTTCCAGATCGCCGAGTGTTGGGCCCGGCTGGACGAACCCGCCCGCGCCAAAACGCTTTTCTGGGATCTGGCCGACAAGGATCCCGACGGCGAACTGACGCCCGCGGCCCTTCTGCGCATCGCCGACATCGAGTTCACGCAAGGGCATGCAGACACCGCGCGCGCCATGTATAACGATATCAGCCGCGCCTATCCCAATTCCACCCGGTCCCGCGCTCTCCTCGGACTGGGGCTGATCGAATATCGCGCGGACCGATTCGGCGCGGCCCTGGATTATTTCGAGCAGGCCCATGGCGCCTGCCCCACCGGCGACGTGGCCGATCGCGTCATGTACCTGGGCGCCTGGTGCCGGGTCCGGCTGGGCCAGGGCGAACCGGCCGTGGCCGCCTTCCGAACCTTTGTCGAGCGCCACCCCAATTCCACCTGGGCGCCGGACGCGCTTTTCTGGACAAGCGAGTGCGATTACAACCACGGCCGTTACGGCCCGGCCGAAACCGGCTTTCTAACGGTGGCCAGCCGATACCCCAAGGGGGCCATCGCCGACACCGCGCTGTTCTGGGCCGGCCGCGCGGCGCTGAGACAAAACGAATTCCGCTGCGCCAACAATCATTTCGCCTTGCTGATCAAGGAATATCCCGCCAGCCCCAGGCGCCCGGAAGCCCGTTATTACCAGGCCAACGCGCTGTGCGAACTGGGCGAATTCACCGCCGCCATTCTGATCTTCGATGACCTGATCAAGCAGTTCCCCGGCCATGAGTTGAACGAAAGCGCCTGGTTCCGGAAGGGCGACTGTCAGTTCACCCTCGGCGCGGATAATCCCAAGCGCTACGATGAAGCGCTGTCCTCCTACCAGACCATCCTTGACCGGCCGGCGGCGACACCACAGGCCCGCCTGCAGGCCGAATATAAAATCGGCCGGTGCCTGGAAAAAGCGGGCCGGCTGGCGGACGCTTTCGAGCATTACATGAACGGGGTGTATCTCTATTACAAAACAGCCGATCGTTCGCCGGAGGACTCGGTCTGGTTCACACGCGCCGCATTCCAGGCCGCCGCATTGAAGGAAACCGAAAAAAGCTGGCGCAAGGCCGCCGCCATTTACCAGCGCGTTGTGGATGCGGATGTGTCCTCCAGCAGCGAGGCCCGGGAGCGCATCGATCGCCTGCGCGCGGAACATTGGCTGTATTTTTACTGAAAGGAAATATTATGTTCACGTTCATTCAAGAGGGTGGATTGGTCATGTGGGCGATTCTGGCCGGAGGGGTCGTCGCATTGGCCGTTTTCCTGGAACGCTTTTTCCATGTGCACCGGGCCAAGATTAAAACCGCCGATTTTTTAAAGGGCATCTGCAACATCCTCCGGCGCGGAAACGTCAACGAAGCCGTCAGCATTTGCGACGACACGCCCGGTCCGGCGGCCCACATCGTGCGCGCCGCCATCCTGCATTACGATCGAAACCGGGAGGTGATCTCCCAGGCGATCGACGCCGCGGCGCTCACCGAAATCGCGCGCATGGAAAGACGTTTCGGCATCCTGGCCACCATTGCGCAAATCGCGCCGCTCATGGGTGTGCTGGGCACGGTGCTGGGCATGATCCAGACGGTTCTCGTCATTCAGCAAAAAGCGCCCCTGGTCCAGGTCGGCGACCTGGCCGCCGGTCTCTGGCAGGCCCTGCTGACCACCGCCGCCGGCCTGGTCGTGGCGATGTTCAGTTATATCGGATATAATCTATTGGTGTCCAAGGTGGATGTCATCGCGCTTGACATGGAGTGGGCCGCGGGTGAAATTCTCGCGTTTTTTGCCGGCTGCGGGTCGCCTTCCGCCATGGAGGCCCTTGGCGGCGCTGGCAGCCGCGGCGGTGACGCCGTGGCCGCCCGCCGTCGCCCCGGGGGCTATGGTGGGCAGGCCGAAGGGATCCACGCCCTCACGGGCGCGGCTACCCTGAGCCGAAATTCATATACATCAAGGACAGACGCATGACCTCCTCACGCGAACAGGCAGGCATTCGCTGGCGGCGCTACCGGCCCCGGCAGAGGTTGTTCCACAATCCATTTGGACTCATACCGCTCGTCAATCTGGCGCTCCTCATTATGCTGTTCATGCTCTTGCACGCCTCGTTCGTGCGTCAACCATCTTCCGCCGTCCAACTGCCCACCGCCGCGTTCCTCGCCGGCACGCCATACGGGCTAATGGTGGCGACCTTGACCCAGGAGGGCCTGTTTTTTTTCAATGACGAACGGGTCACGATCGAGGAACTGGCCTCGGCCTTTCGTCATGCCGTCCGCGACCGCAAGACCACCGCCATCACGATCGAAGCCGATGTGCGCGTGCCGTACGGCGTCATTCTGCGCGTCATGAACATGGCCACGACCGCCGGGCTCCAACAAATCAACCTGGCTACCCGTCCATCCTTTGGCGAAGAGGTTATGCCATGAACACGCGCGTTGCCATAGCGCGGCGCGACGCGGCGGCGGCCGGCGTTATCGCACTCGCCGCGGCGGCATTGCTCTTTGCCTGGTCGCCGGCCCTGCGACCGGGTTCCCCGCCCTTGCGCTTGACGCCGCCGGCCATCGTATATTCCCCCGCGCTCCTGACGGACGGCGACCATCAGGAGCAATACGACGAATGGGATGCCGCGCATTCCCCGGCGCTGATCGCGCTTTCCGCCGCCATGATGCTGCCCCCGGCCAAACGCGGCCAGGCCGACGCCGTCATACCGCCGCTCGACGCGCCTGCGCCTCGCCTCCCTTTCCCGGATATGCCGGCCACGGAACGGAACGATCGGATTCCCCTGTTGACTCCGCCGCGTCCCATGACTCCTCTGGCGCCCCAACGCCTCGCGCATCCCGGCCCGCGGCCGCCGGCGCCATCGACTTTGCGAATGGGCCTGGCCGGCGATTTGCAAGGCCATGCGGTCGATCTTGCGCCCATGCTCGAACTGCGCGAGCCCGCCGCACCCTGGTCGTTCAGCGCCGTCCTGCGCTATGACGAGAAAGGCCGGGTCCAAAGCGTCTTGCTGGAAACGGCGGAGTTCGCCCCATCCCTGCGCGATGAAGTCGTCCGGCGCCTGTATCGATGCCGGGTGACGCCGAGCGGCGCGCCCGGCGAGGGCCGCCTGACAGTCTCCGGCCCCGGGAGGCCGTGACGACATGGCCGCTTATTTTTATTTCGGATTTCGGATTTTTGATTTCGGATTTTCCATCCTGGGCGGATGCTTCCGACATGAAAAATCAGCAATCCGAGATCCGCAATTATAAACGAATCGGCGGTTGTATTCCTGCCGCCTTGGTTGTAAATTAGCGATGACACATGAGGTTATTGGGTTCACGGTTCAATGGCTCAACGGTTGTTGCGGCGGCCATAAAGAAAATCACGCGGAGGAACTGGAGTCATTCTCTCGATTCCACCCTCCAACCGTTGAACCGTGAACCGCTGAACCATGCCAAGATTATATGCCATGAGCGCCGAAACACCCATTGTCATCAAAACGCTTCCTTGGATGCCGGACAATCCGTCCGCCGCAGTCACGGCGTTCCTAAGCCGCCCGGCCTTCGATGCCGCCGCCGAAACAAGGGCCCGCGAAATGCTGGCGGACATTCAAGCCGACGGTGACGAGGCCGTGGCGCGGTTCATTCGCCAGCTTGACGGCGCGGAACTTGCCCCCGGCCAGTTTGCCGTTCAAAAAGCGGAACTCAATGCGGCCCGCAGCGCGGTGGACGCCGAATTCGTGGCCGCCGCCCAGGAAGCGCATAAACGGATTCTTCATTTCGCGCAAGCCAGCCTGAAGAAGGATTGGAGCATGTCCACGCCCAAGGGCGGCACGGTTGGGGAACAGTTCGTTCCCCTGGAACGCATTGGCCTGTATATTCCCGGCGGCCAGGCGCCGCTGGTATCCACGGCGCTGATGACGGCAACGCTCGCCCGGGCCGCGGGTGTTCCGGAAATCGTGGCCTGTTCGCCGGTGGATGCGTCGCGGCGCATGAACCCGTATTTGTTGTACGCCTTGGAGCTGGCGGGTGCCACGGAGATTTACAAGATTGGGGGCATTCAGGCCATTGGCGCCATGGCCTTTGGCACCGCCACGATCCGCAAAGTGGCAAAAATAGCCGGACCAGGCGGGACGTATGTGACGGCCGCCAAGCGCAGTGTGTATGGCCACGTGGCCCTGGACCTCGTGGCGGGGCCCAGCGAAATAGCCATCCTGGCCGACGACAGCGCCCAACCCGAAGCGGTGGCCGCCGATCTGTTGTCGCAGGCCGAGCATGGCACCGGGTTCGAGAAGGCCTTGCTGGTCACCGTCTCTTCCCATCTGGCGGAAGCCGTCGCCGAGGAACTGCGCCGGCAGGTGAAAACGTTAAGCCGCCGAACGGCCATCCGGCGGGTGCTGACCGAGGGCACGCTGATTGCGGTGGTCAATCACTTGGACGCCGGCATGGAACTCTGCAACCGATTCGCGCCGGAACATCTGGAAATCATCGTGCACGAGCCGCGCCGCTGGCTTAAAAAAGTGCGCCACGCCGGCGCCGTGTTTGTCGGCGCCTGGACGCCCGAATGCGCCGGCGACTTTGTGGCCGGCCCCAGCCACGTTCTGCCCACGGGCGGGACGGCCCGCATGTTTTCGGGGCTGACCTCGGACGATTTCCGCAAGCGTTCGAGCGTTATATCGTTCACGCGGGCCGATCTGCAGAACGTCTTGCGCGTGATCGAAGCCTTTGGACGGGTCGAAGGGTTGGATGCGCACGCCCGCTCGGCGCGCATTCGGTTCGAAAAGACATAGCACCCGGGTTCACGGCCCAAAGGATCACAGTTCACGGTTGAAGATCAATGCAAGCAGATCGGGCTCAAGATATTCGGCGTCCAACCGTGAACCGTGAACCTGACAACCGTTTTATTTAACCATGAACTCCTACATCAAAAAATCCGTCCTGGCCATGCAGGGCTATACGCCGGGCGAACAGCCGACCGATCCGCGGGTCGTCAAACTCAACACCAACGAGAGCCCCTACCCGCCCTCGCCGGCCGTTCAAAAGGCGTTGCGGAGCCTGAAGGTCGAGACCCTGCGTTTGTATCCCGATCCGCTCAGCCTGGCATTGCGCCGCAAAATCGCCGAACTGCATGGCGGCGCGCCGGAGAATGTGTTTGTCGGCAACGGCTCCGACGAAACGCTGGCTTTGTGCTCACGGGCTTTCGTGGAAGATGACGGCGCCATCGGCTATTTCGAACCGTCCTACTCCCTTTACCCGGTGCTGGCGCAGATCCGCGCCGTGGCCGCCCGGCCGGTGGCATTGGGGCCGGATTTCGAGTGGGCCATGCCGGCGGATTATCGGGCCAACCTGTTTTTCATGACCACCCCGAATGCGCCGACCGGCATCCAGTATCCAAAAAGCGCGATTCGCGATTTTTGCGCGCGTTTTCCCGGCATCGTCGTGCTCGACGAGGCTTACGTGGATTTCGCCCGCGAGCACTGTATGGATCTGGCGCTGTCAAGCGCCAACGTATTGGTTCTACGCACGCTCTCCAAGTCCTACGCCCTGGCCGGCCTGCGCCTGGGCTACGTCGTGGGCGCCGCGCCGCTCATCGAGGCCTTGTTCAAAATCAAGGATTCCTACAACGTGGATCGGATCGCGCAGGCTGTGGCGCTGGCGGCGTTGTCCGATCAGGCGCACATGCGGGCCCTGGTGGAACGCATCCGCTCCACGCGCCGCAAAACGACCGCCGAACTGGGGCGCCTGGGATTCCGCGTGTTTCCTTCGGAGAGCAATTTTCTGTGGGTCAAGCCGCCGCGCATACCGGCCGCGGATCTCTATCGGCGCCTGCGGGAGCAGAACATCCTGGTGCGTTATTTTTCCGGTCCCCGCACCCATGATTACCTGCGCATCACCATCGGCGCCGACGAACAGATGCAGGCGCTGGTGAGCGCCGTCCAGGCAATGACGCCGACCGGCTAACCCACAACCGAAGATTTTTTCGCCTTAAGCAGCCCCGCCGCCGGCGGGGACTACAAAACACGAAAGGCGCGCAAAATAATATGGCAAACGAAGCGATTAAGCTTAAAGGACTAAAACCGGAAGAAGTCCCGGCGGATTTGCGCGCCGCAACCTATTTCGACTTCAAAGCGCACCCCTTCGAACATGAGGCTCTTTTCGAGCAAACCAATTCGGTTTGTGGCGCGATCCTCGGGATCGGCGATTATTGCAACACGTGGCTCGGAAGCGCCATGGACAAGAAGCGCTCCGCGGCCAAAGCTTATAAAAACACAACCCCAAAGGACTGCCGGTTAATCGGCAATTTCGAAGTTCTGCTGGAAGCCGGCGCCGTTTTTGAGCCGGCCCGTGTGATCGGCAGCGGCAAAAGCGGAGTATGCCATACGATTTATCTGGCCAAAGGCGCCAAGGCGGTCGGCAGCGATATTTACATCGACAAGGGCAGTATTTATCTCGGCGCAGGCGCGAGCGTCGAGCCTTGCGCCGGCCTGAAAGGCCCCCTGATTGCCGGCAAGGCCACGGAAATTCGCCAGGGCGCCTACCTGCGCGGCAATGTCATCCTTGGCGACGGCTGTATTATCCGCGGCGAAATCAAAAACTCCGTATTGATGAACAAAGCCAATTTCCCGCATCCATCGTATCTCGGCGATTCGCTGTGCGGCTATATGACCCATTTCGGGAACCAGGCAACCTCGGCGAACATCGGCATATTCGCGAGTCTGGTTGACTCGGGCAAGCGCCGCCCGATCGTGGTCAAGGTCGAAGGCAAGCGCTACGACCTTGGCACCCCCAAAATGGGCATTTGCATGGGCGATTACAGCCAGTGCGGCTGTAACAGCGTTTCCGACCCGGCGACATTCCTGAAGCCTTACACGCTTACGTATTCGCTGACCCGCATAACGAAGGGATTTTACGGGCCCTGTGAGATATTGAAAAACAAGCCGCTCGAACACGGCGTCATCGAACGATGCCGTTACAATCCCGCCGAGGAGCTTGGGTCGGAATGAAGGACAGCCGCGGCTTGCCGGCGATCCGAAAACTACGCGACACCGCCGCCGCTATCACCCGCCGCCCTGTTTCATGGAGACCCGTTTATCGATCGGCGCGTAATGCCGCTCGGTCCGGCCGACATAGACCTGGCGCGGCCGCACGATCTTGAAGCTTGCGGTATGCACCATTTCCCGCCACTGGGCCAGCCAGCCCGGCACCCGCCCGATGGCAAACAAGACCGTGAACATATCGTAGGGAATGCCCACCGCTTTCAGGATCAGGCCGGAATAAAAATCGACGTTCGGATAGAGATTGCGTTCGACAAAGTATTCGTCTTTCAGCGCCAATTCCTCGATCTTCAGGGCGATATCGAAGAGCGGGTTGGAAACGCCCGGCTTGTTAAGCAGTTTATGGCAGGCCTGTTTGAGGATCTTGGCGCGCGGATCGAAGTTCTTATAGACCCGATGCCCAAACCCCATGAGGCGGTCCTTGCTGGTCTTGCTCTTGGCCCGATCGATAAAAGTCTGGGGATCGATGCCGGTCGTCAGGATGCGCTCCAGCATGTGGATGACTTCCTGATTGGCGCCGCCGTGACGCGGCCCCCACAACGCCGAAATTCCCGCCGAAATCACGGAATAAATATTGGAGAGACTGGAGCCCACCAGCCGCACGGTGGAGGCGCTGCAGTTCTGCTCGTGGTCGGCATGCAGGATCAGGAATAGTTCCACGGCCTGCACGATGTCCGGATCCTGCCGGTAATCTTTGACCGGCGAGGAAAACATCATGTTCAGGAAATTCTCAACGTAGCGCAGTTTGAACGACGGATACACCGTCGGCTCCCCGATGGATTTCTTGTAGGAAAAAGCCGCCACCGTGCGCACCTGGGAAATCAGGTTGGCCATGAATTGTTCTTCGGCGTCCGGATCCATGATATCCGGCACGGGATAAAACGTGGAAAGCGATGCCACCATGGTGGCCAGGATGCCCATGGGATGCGCGTATTTCGGGAAAGCCACGAAAAAGTGGCGCATGTCTTCGTGGATCAGCGAAGATTCGTTCAGGCGGTTGGAAAAAACGGCGAGCTCGTCTTTCGTCGGAAGTTCGCCGTGAATCAGGAGATAGGCGGTTTCCACGAACGTTGATTTTGCGGCCAATTCTTCGATGGGATAGCCCCGGTAGAGCAGGATGCCCTTCTCGCCGTCGATGTAGGTAATCCGGCTCAAACAACTGCCCGTGTTGCCCAGACTGGTGTCGAGCGTAATCAGACCGGCCCGTTCCCGCAGCCCCGTAATATCGATGGCGCGCTCACCCTGGCTGCCATTGACAATCGGGAACAAGTGCTCTTGCCCGTCAACAATAAGTTTGGCCGAATCCGGCATGACACGCTCCCGATCTCAAATTTAAGATCCCAGATTTTAGATCGCCAACTTGCGATTTGCGTAACCATAACGATGCGCGCCGGTTCGTACAAGCCAAAAAATATTATTTTCGTTCTGGTTTCCATTGGCGGGATCGGCTATGTTTTCCGCAATGAATACACAGCCGCCGCTTTACCCGTTAATGTTCAAGCCGATCTATAAGAATTACATCTGGGGCGGAGACCGGATTGTCCGCCGCTACGGCCGCTCCCTGCCGCCCGGGATTTACGCCGAATCCTGGGAAATCGCCGACCGGGCCGAGGGCGCCAACGTGGCGATCAACGGCTCACTGGCCGGCAAGGATATTCACGAATTGACCCAAGCCTACGGCACCGAACTGTTGGGCCGCCCGCTGGAACGCTTTCCACTGCTGATCAAACTGATTGACGCCAAGGAACGCCTGAGCGTGCAGGTGCATCCGGACGAAGCCGCCGCCAAGGCGGTGGGCGGCGAAGCGAAAGCTGAAATGTGGTATATGCTGGATGCGGACCCGGGCGCCGAAGTGTTTGTCGGGTTCCAACCCGGCGTGAATGAAAGCTCGTTCCGGAAAGCGCTTGCGACCGGACGGATTGGCGACCTGCTCAAACAAGTGCGCGTGCACCAGGGGGACGCAATCTACATCCCCGGCGGCTGTGTCCACACCATTGGCGCGGGCGGCCTCATCCTGGAAGTCCAGCAGAATTCCGACACAACCTACCGTGTCTTCGACTGGAACCGGGTTGGCGCGGACGGCAAACCGCGCGAACTGCACATCGAACAAGCCATAAAAGTCATCCAGTGGCAAGGCGTTGCCGCCACCTGTCAAACCGCGCCACCCGCGCCCGGCGCGGCGCCCACCAAAGACAACCTTATAGTGGAGCGCTTGCGCACGCCCTATTTTCGATTCGAAGAACTGACCGTGCCGGGCATGTTGGATTGTCCGCTGGACACCCACAGTTTCCATGCTCTGTTCCTGGAAAAAGGGCTGGTGCGGATCAAGTCGGGGAGCGTACTGGTGGATGTAACCCCGGGCGCCACGGTCCTGATGCCGGACTGCCTCAAGAAGTACGAAATGGCCAACCTGGATACCGACGGCGCCAGCAGACTACTGCGCATCAGCCTGCCGTAGAAGAAATTGAGCGATTCAGCGATTTAGTGATTTAGCCTGATCTATTCATCAACTTTTAATTTGTAGCCTTTTCTTGATAGAACCCGAAAAATTATACGGCTAACCGGTTTTATTGGTCATGATCAACGTAACAGACACCAAAAACTCCGTTTTCAAAG
>Ga0172380_10002618_pt1 | contig 27069 bp, 23 predicted proteins | sample Leawe162metaG_FD_119747 | JGI IMG/M metagenome (GOLD analysis project Ga0172380, IMG submission 119747) | Leachate microbial communities from a municipal landfill in Southern Ontario, Canada - Leachate well 162 metaG | ecosystem: Engineered > Solid waste > Landfill > Unclassified | place... | reverse complement strand
ATCTTGGGATCGTCAAAACCTTCCGGGCGGCCGGCTGCGTCCAAAGCCACTATTTTTTCTATCTTCGGGTCGGCAATGAACCTTCTCAAAAAAAATTTACCGACGTATCCGGCTGCGCCGGTGACAAAAATGACCATAATTTATAAAAAATTATTTCGGAGAAACGAAGAACATCCGAATTGTTCTGATAATGATGGACAAGTCCAAGATCAGGGACCTGTTTTTAATATAGTATATATCGTACTTTAATTTTTCACCGCCCTCCGACAAAGAAGCGCTCGGTTTGTAGCTGATCTGCGCCCAACCGGTCAACCCTGGTTTGACGATATGGCGGATATCGTAATAAGGCATCCGTCCGTACATCTCGGCCAACTCTGTTCTTTCCGCTCGGGGCCCCACGAAAGAAATGTCCCCTTTGGCAATGTTGAAAAGCTGGGGAAGCTCGTCTAAATGACTGTGCCTAAGGATCTTTCCGACCCTGGTCACGCGATCGTCGTTCTCTTTGGTCCAGAGGGCCCAGTCTTTGCCGCCTTGTACGCTCGCCATTGTCCTCAATTTATAAAGTACAAAAGGCTTGCCGCCCTTACCAATCCTTTCCTGTTTGTATATCGCCGGTCCGGAAGAAGATGCCTTTACCAACAGGGCGCTTGCCAATATTATCGGAGAAAAAACAATGAGAAGTATCGGCGCCAAAACCAGGTCGGCTGCCCTTTTGCACGCATCGTAAAATTTATGGCTGGCCTTGATCTCCTTGACGAACCAGGCCTCATCCACTTCTTCAAAAGAGATCTTTTTGAAGATCTCTTCATAAAAATCCCTTAAAAAAACTGATTCTATTCCCAAAGGCAGGAGCTTATAGGCGATGTTTACGAGCTTTTTATCCGATGCCGAAGAAACAACTATCTTCTCTATCTTATTATCCTTCAAAAAATCAAGGAAATATCCAAAACCTTCCGCTCCTATCTCTTTTTTCCAGATCTTCGACTTATATCCCAGTTGCTGATTGGTCTTTAAAAAAGAGGCTGATTCGCTGATAGCCGGAGAATCTCCGAGGAATAAAAGATTCGCCTGCCAGCCCTTAAAGCGCCTGATCAAAAACAGCCGCCAATTATAATCGGCCAGAGCGAAAACGGAAACAAAAAGAAACAGGTTCGTCTTCGGGGAGATCTTCAGAACATCGGACAGAATATAGAACAAAAATATGGATATCAAGGTGCAGGCGGTGATAGCTGAAAAAAAATATCTGGCCAAGAACTGCCGGTCTTTTAAAGTCTTCATCTGGCAGAGGTCGAACAAATAAAAGATCACCGCCCAAACGGCGAGGATCAGAGAGAAAGGATAAAAATGCTGCGAAAAGGCAGAATTAAAATCATCCCAGCCATAGCGGACCAAAAGGGACAGAGCGAGCGACCCGTAAAAAATGGCCAGGTCGCCCAACAGAGTAATTGTTATCTTGGTTTTAGTCATTTTATTCCGCTCTTCTTCGAAATTACGATCAATATCAAGCGCGAAAGACAAGTCCAGTTTAGCCTTAAACCTTGGGAAAATCAAACCTTTGGTCTATTGAAAATTAAAAAATTTTATGGTTAAATAAACCCGCACGCCCCCGTAGTTTAATGGATAGAATACGAGCTTGCGGAGCTTGTGATAGGGGTCCGATTCCTCTCGGGGGCACCAACGTTTCGAATGATCAATTTGGCCGACCGCCAAAATCCCCTCCGAGGATTTTGGCTTTTGTCCTGGGCTGGCTCGTCCCGCGGGACACCATGGCCGCCTCCGCCAGTTGGCGGACTGCGGAGATCGGCCAAACTGATCATTCTTCACTAAAAAGATCAACTCGCTCTAGGCGGTTTTTTTGTTAATAAAAATTGACAAAAAGAAAAATATATTTTAGAAGATATTAGCAAACCCTATCCCCTCGTCAGGGAAGGAGCAGAACATTAAAAACAAAAAAATGGAAAAAGAAAAAAATTTTCTATGTTTGCTGTTGAGTTTTCTGAGAGAATATATAATTATTCTCCTGCTAAGAGCGAAAGCCGTGCTCATCACGGGATCGATATTGTTTCTTGCTGGATTACTTTTTTTGCTGAAGGCGGCCGACAAGGCATACGAAAAATTATGCCACGAGATAAGAGCATGGTTCATGTTCTATCTGAAAAAGAGCGGCCAGCTGGATAAATTTTGCGCAAGGGTGGAGCATACCGCCATATATATTACTGGCGATGCCCCGTCTCTTATAGACAAAGAAATATCGAAAAAAGACGGGTTAAAACCCTTAAACTCCATCGAAAAATGGATGGTTGCGCCGTTCATCGGTTATGAAAGAAAGCGACGGCAGTATAGCTGGAAAAATGCCACGAAAGACCTTTAGAGGTCTGACTCGCCCGCGGGCGAGTTTTTATTCGGGCGAATTTGGCCCGCCAGGCCGATTTTTGCTAAAGTGAAGGCAATGAATTTTTCGACTCCCGTTAAGGATCTTCCCCATATCGGGCCGATCTATCAGCAGCGGCTGAAAAAACTGGGCATCAAAACCCTTGGCGATCTTTTGTTCTATTTCCCCGAACGCTACGAGGACCTGTCCAGGATCAAAAAGATCAAAGATATCAAGATAAACGAAGAGGCCTGTATTCAGGCTGAAATATCGGAGATCGAGCAGGAAAAAACCTGGAAAAGAAGATTATCCATAATCAAAGCCGTTATCAAAGATGATACCGGGTCTCTCCAGATCGTCTGGTTCAACCAGCCGTATCTTGCCGCGGCTCTGAAAAAAGGCGACCGGGTGCTGCTGGCGGGAAAGATCGCTCTGGGTAAAAGCGGTGCTTATTTAAGCTCCCCCACTTACGAAAAAATAGGGACAAACGATGACTTTTCCGATACCACCCACTTGGGAAGGATAGTTCCCATATACTCCGGCACTCAAGGGCTGACCTCCCGCTGGTTAAGATATATTTTAAAACCTCTGCTGATGGATTTTAAAGGCAGGATACCCGAAACCCTGCCGGAAAATATTTTAGATAAATACGATCTGCTGGGATTGGAAGAAAGCTTATGGCAGATCCATTTCCCCGATTCTTTGGAAGCGGTGAACGCGGCAAAAAACAGATTCTTGTTCGAAGAACTATTTTTCATCTCCCTCTTCAATTCGCAAAAAAGGATCAAGCTGGCCGAAACAAAAGCGCCGTCATTTCCGGTTAACGTAACCCTGATAAAAAAATTCCTGGACAAACTCCCCTACCATCTGACCGAAGCCCAAAAAAAATCGGCTTGGCAGATATTAAAAGACCTGGAAAGGCCTTTCCCTATGAACCGGCTCTTGCAAGGAGATGTCGGTTCCGGCAAAACCGTGGTCGCGGCCCTGGCCTCTCTCAACATCATCAAGGCCAAAGGCCAGGTAGTCTTGATGGCGCCAACGGAAATATTGGCCAAGCAGCATTTTCAAACTATTTTCAACTTCTTCAAAGATTTTAATTTGAACATAGGGATACTGACCGGCAAGGTCGATAAATTTTATTCCAAAAAATTAAAGTCCGATACGATCGAGGTCTCGAGGCAGAAACTTTTAAAAATGACTCTCAACGGAGATATCGATATTCTGATAGGCACGCAAGCCTTGATCGTTCCGGCAAAGAAAAAAGAGACCGCGGAGAACAAGGTTAAATTCAAAAATCTCGGCATGGTGATAATAGACGAACAGCATCGCTTCGGCGTCAACCAGCGCGCGCGCCTGGCCGGAGGATCCCAGCCCGGCCAGATGATCCCGCACTTCCTGTCTATGACCGCGACCCCTATCCCCCGCAGTTTGGCCCTGAGCGTTTGGGGAGACTTGGATATTTCCATTATCGACCAAATGCCGATAGGCAGAAAAAAAATAATAACGGAAATAATCGAACCGTCGGACCGCAAAAAAATTTATGAATTCATAAAAAAAGAGGTCCAAGCCGGCAACCAAGCTTTTGTGATCTGCCCGCGCATCGAACCGAAAGAAGAAGACCCCGATGCGTCGTCTGAGAAATTTTGGAAATGGTTCGAACAGGCGGAACTGAAAACAGTGAAAGAAGAGCACGAAAAACTTTCCAAAGATATTTTTCCCGACCTTGAGATACGGATGCTCCATGGCAAAATGACGCCCAAAGAAAAAGACCAAACAATGAAAGATTTCAAAAAAAAGAAATTTGATATTCTGGTCGCGACCTCGGTGGTCGAAGTGGGCATCGATATCCCAAGCGCAACCGTGATAGTTATCGAAGGGGCGGACCGGTTCGGATTGGCCCAACTGCACCAATTCCGCGGACGCGTAGGCAGGGGCGATATGCAATCTTATTGCTTCCTCTTTACCGGATCCGGCTCGGGAAAGAACAACCAGCGCCTCAAAGCCCTGACCAAATATGACAATGGATTCAAACTGGCGGAGATGGACCTGAAAATCCGCGGCCCCGGAGATTTCTTCGGAGTAAAACAATGGGGTCTGCCCGACTACGCGATGGCCGCCCTGAAAGACGACGAGCTGATCAAAAAAGCAAAAGAAGCCGCCGATGGAATGTTAAAGAAAGACCCTCGGCTAGAAAAAAATCCTCTTATAAAAAGAAGATTGGAAGGGTTCGGAGCAAGAGTACATTTGGAATAAACCGAGCTTGTAGGTTGTAGCTGGTAGCTTGTAGGAGTCTTGCCTTCGGCAAGAAAGGTAAAACCCGCGGGCATTGCCCGCGGGTTTTATTTATTTTTTGGAAAGTTCTACAAGCTACAACCTAATTCCTACAAGCTAAGAAGGTTTGCGCGATTTGGGCGTCACCCAAAAGCCCATGTATTTACCGAGCATCAGGCGTATCTGCGCGTTCAGGGCCGGTAAAGAAGTGAAAAAGATCATAACGAAAGGAAGCAAAAACCATTCAAGAGCAAGGATCAAATACTTGTTTTTCCCCAGATCGATCGGTCTGGGAGGCAGCATTATCATGCTGAAATATACCGACACCCAAAGGCCCATCATCGAGAAGGTTAATATCCAACTGGTAACTACCGGCAAGCTGTAAGAGAACATAGTATGTCTGAACTCATTTCCGCCAAGATGAATGGGCAGCCAGCCGAGTAAAAAGATAAGAATGGCGGAAGTCGCCCAAGAAACGTGTCCTTCGATCAGTTCCCAAGACAGATTAAGCTTCTTGGCCAAAGGTATTTTTTTATTTTTTATAAACCCGAACAAAAAATAAGGGATCTCGCAGGCGCCGTAAGCCCAGCGCTCCTGCTGCCTGTAAATATTTTTCATTGTCTGCCAAAAACTTCCAGCGGCATTGGCATCCATCGAAACCGGATAATAAAGAGGTACCGTGCGATAATCTCCGTCGAACTGCAGGAAGCACTGCCAAAAAATGCGCGAGTCGTCAGAAACGACATTAACTTGTTTAAACCCTACTTCGGCCAAAGATTTGAAACTCATCGAGTGAGAAGAAAAAGTGATCAATTTTTCCGGACGCTCCTGGCTCATCGTATGCCAAAAAGTCGAGGAAAAGGCAAAAACTCTGGAAACTATCGGCGCTTGCCAAATATTGTTGATGTAAAGAGGTATCGGCTGAAAACTGGTACGCGTGGGTTTTTCAACGGTCAGATAATGATAGGCCAGACAGCTGAAATATCTTGGATAAACGCAAGTGTCCACATCAAAAGAAGATACGACCACTTTTTCGTAAGCAAGACCAAGGGAGTCTATGGCCTCCTTCTGCGCCGCATGGCAGGCCCAAGCATCGTTCGAGCCGTGTCCGGACATTTCTCCCGGCAGGCCCTGAGGGTGCCACGTCACTACAAATTTTAAAAAACAATTTTTAAACTCTTCCTCTATTTTTCTGACCGTCTCCGCGGAAACTTTCCGGGCGCTCTCTTCGCAGGACAAAACGACAATAATTTTATTTTTAGGATAATCAGATTTTTTTAAAGCTAAGAATGCCGGGCGAACGACCTCCAAAGGTTCTTTGTACATCGGCATTATAATCAAATGATAAATATCTTCCCAGGACGACTCCTTCATCTCCTCGCCTTTGGTAAAATTATTTTCCTTTAGTTCCCTCAGCCAATCGGTTTCTTCGTAGGCTCTCATCCTCCTGTAGCCGAAACTTAAATGCGTGGAAAAATAAATGCTTCGAATGAACCAATAAATATCGTAAGCTATGATAAAAAAAGCAACCGCCAAAGGCAGTTTCCAGGAAAGAAATATCGCGGCGGCTAAAACGGAAAGACTTAAAAAACCCGGCAGCATCTCAAAGAGGCGATAAAGAATCCTTTCATTCCTGTCTTCCAAATCGTTGGCCGTACCGATTTTAAGATAATATTTTTCGTCGGACATTGTAGTTTAAAATAAAACCCCAATTTCGGCGGGGCAGGATCTAACGGCGGCATATCAGCCCTCGGCGGCTCTCTCGATCATTGGATCTGTCCTCAACGGACGGCCGTGCCATTCGTAGCGCCAGCCGTTTTGAACAGTACAAACATGGCTTAACTACAGCCCTTCTTCGCCAAGGCTACGAAGGGCATTCTTCGCTGGCGCGAAGAATGGCGGCCCCAACCGGAGTCGAACCGGTGTTACGTGGATGAAAACCACGCGTCCTAACCACTAGACGATGGGGCCCTTTAAAATTTGGCAAAGGCTTACTTTCGCCAAAAAGCCTTTTTATATTAGCCTAAAGATTGAAAAAAATAAATTTTTCTGAAAGAATTACATAATATGACCGACAACGCCCAAAATCACATAACAATCCTGGGGGTAGAAACCTCCTGCGATGATACTTGCGCTTCTTTGGCCAGAGCAACCCCTGTCCAATGTCCCGAGGATATAAGGTCGGCCTCTGACCTTGCCAAACTGAATTTCAAAATTCTCAGCAACGTTATTTCTTCCCAAGTCAAACTGCATAAAAAATACGGCGGGGTCTTCCCCAGCCTGGCAAAGAGGGAGCATCAAAAAAATCTTCCGGCGGTCATCTCTCAAGCGATCAAAAAAAGCAAAATCAAAACAAAAAAACAAAAAGAAGATAAAGAAACCCTAAATAAAAAAATAGAAAATCTAAAAATACTGTTCGGCAGAGAAGACGATTTTTTTAAAACCGCCCTTAAATTCCTTAAAAATTCCGCGAGACCGCAGATAGACCTTTTAGCTTTAACGATCGGGCCGGGGCTGGAACCTTCTCTTTGGCAAGGCATAAATTTCACCCGGGCCATGGCGATGTGGTGGAATATCCCCATCGTCCCGGTCAACCATATCGAAGGCCATATCCTCGCCAATTTCATAGATCAAAAGGACAAGAACAATGATGACGAACTGTTTCCGGCCGTATGCCTTGTCGTTTCGGGAGGGCATACCCAATTGATCTTGATGGAGGGCATCGGAAGCTATAAGACCCTCGGGGAGAGCCGCGATGATGCCGCCGGCGAGTGCTTGGACAAAACAGCCAGAATATTAGGGCTCGACTACCCGGGAGGGCCGGCCATAGCCAAATTGGCCGAAGAACTGAAACATCAAAAAGATGAATTGAAGATCAAACTGCCGCGGCCCATGATGTTTACCAAAGATTACGACTTCAGCTTCTCGGGGCTGAAAACCGCCGCTCTTTACAGCTTTAAAAAACAACCGGCGGATATCCAAAGATCCAAAAATTATATACGGGCGATGGCATTCGAGATACAGGAAGCCGTGATAGACATATTGGTTTATAAAACGCTTAAAGCCGCCCGGAATTTTCAAGCAAAATCCATAATCGCCGGCGGGGGCGTTACCGCCAATCAAAGATTGAAAGAACGTTTCCAATCGGAGATCGCGAAGCTGTATACCCAGCCGCGCTTTCTCGCTCCCGACAAAATCTTCTCCACTGATAACGCCTCGATGATCTCTATGTCCGCTTTTTTCAACTTGGACAAGCAAACGGGCTGGAAGGAAATCCAAGCTAATGCTAACCTAAGGATAAAATGATTCTTGAATTATTTGTTCCCGCCTTGCTCGCGATATTGCCAAGCTATGTTTGGCTGTTATTTTTTTTAAAAAACGACAAAAATCCCGAGCCGAACATAAGGATACTAGCCACTTTCCTTATTGGAATGCTTTTTGCCGTTCCAGCCTTCTTCACGGAGACCGGCATATTGGCTATTGTTGATCTCGGATCCGAGGAATGGCCTATCTGCATAGCATCGATCTTTCTCTTGAAGATATTTATAGCTGTCGCCCTTATAGAAGAAATATTCAAATATCTGTCAGTAAAATTATTCGCTTTCCGCCACCAAGAGTTCGACGAACCGATGGACGCTCCGATCTATATGATGGTATCGGCATTAGGGTTTGCGGCGGTGGAAAACAGTTTGTTTTTGAGCGCCGCTGACTGGACGAAACCGGAGATACCTTTGGCTCTGGCCCTGATAAGATTCCTGGGCGCCACTTTTCTGCACGCCCTGTCCTCTGCTCTGTTCGGCTGTTTCATCGCCCTGTCCTTTTATCATTTCAAAAAAAGAAAAAGATATTTTTGGACGGGATTATTTTTGGCGACTTTATTGCACGGATCATATAATTTTCTTATAATAGGGATGCAAAGCTATTCTCAATTCTTGTTGCTATTCGTTGCCTTGCTGGGAGTATCTTTTCTTCTTCTCCCGTTTTTTGAGAAGATCAAAACATTAAAAAGCATTTGTAAACTAAACTGATAACAAAACAGCTTAAAGCCAAAAACTGAAACTGTATAAGTTATAAGTTATATAAAATGGCATTCCTTGAAAAATTCAAAAAACCTCAAGAAGAGCAAAAACCTCAAGATCAAGAAAGGAAAGAAGAAAGCCAAACAGAAAAACAGGAGGAAAAGATGCCTGAGATAAAAAATGAATCAAAAAATAATTGGGGGGCGGCAGAGGGACAGCTGGCGATAGACATGTATGAGACAGAACAGGATTTGGTCCTCCAGACCGCTATCGCGGGAATAGAAGCCGAATCCCTTGATATCTCCCTCGAAAAAGACCTTCTGATAGTGAGAGGAGAAAGAAAAAATCCGGCCAAGGACGCTAAAAAAAATTACTTCGTCGAAGAGTGCTACTTTGGTCTTTTTTCCCGGGAGATAATCCTTCCCCGGGAGATCGACCCCATTCACACCAAAGCGGCTATGGAATCAGGGTTGCTGACCATCAGGATGCCGAAGATCGAACGGGACAAGAAGAGGAAAATAGTTATAGAAGAATAAACTCAAAAGACAAACAAAAAAACCGCCGCCGCGGTTTTTTTGTTTGTCTTTTTTCGAAAAATAGTGCGGACGGTGGGACTCGAACCCACAAGGGAAACCCATATGGTCCTAAGCCATACGCGTATACCAATTCCGCCACGTCCGCCTTCGGTCCGCTGTAGCGGACCTTCGGCGTGACACAGTCCGCCGAGACCGCGAAGGAGGGCTTCGCCGCGCCGTAGCTCCCGCAGCCTGCCTGTCGGCAGACAGGGAGTGAAGGCGGGCTTCGGTCCGCTGTAGCGGACCTTCGGCGTGACACAGTCCGCCGATATGTCTGTGCTTGGTTTTCTTTCACAAACCTTCAAGGAAAGAAATATGTTCGCCGAAGGTTTGCGAAAGAGACCTTCGCCGATATGCCTGTGTTTGCCTTTATCAAAACCAGATGCGTGTCCCCTTCACAAATTACCTTAACCCATTTTTCTGGAATATAAAAGCCCCGGAGATATTATCTCCGGGGCTTTCGACGTCCGTTTGATCTAGCTTTTCTAGGATCCTCCAAGGATGAATTTGACGGCCAGAGGAACTGCCCTGGCTAAGAATGCTACCGCAATACCTACCGCGGCATATACGATAGACTGTCTGGCTTCTCCAACTTTGTCGGCGCTGCCCTCGGCGGTTACCATCTTGAAACCGGCCAAGACAATAACAACGACCGATGCAAGCATCAAAGCGGCAAAAACCCAATCCGTAATAACATAAACCGTATTCAAAACGCAACAAACGCCGCAATTCCTGCCGGTTTCGCTATAGTAGCACATCCCGGATGCCGTACCGCAATTTATATTAGTATCGCTAAGTTTAGCAGGATCGCTGATCTTGCATCCATCGTTGGCGGCGAAAGCGATGCCTGGCAAGATGTTCAAAGCCAAGACGCAAGCTAATAAAAACGAAATAAGTTTTTTGTTCATTCTCTTTGTTTTAATTTAATTGATTTATTTAGCTTAATTTAAAAAAATCGACCTTTTAAAATTTTGTTTGATCAACCTCCGATCACCCCCCTGATAGCCGCTATTATCCCTTTGGACATTAAAACGATCAACGCCCCCAAAACTGTGTATTTGATAACGTCTTTGGCTTTTTGGGTCTTCTCTGTGTCTCCCGCGGAAGTGACATACAAAAATCCTGCCCAGATGATCATCAGCGGAACCAGCATCATGGCTATGACCATCACGAAACTGATAACGGCATCTATCAAGGCTGGAATGGACGGATAGCAGATAGGGTTGCAAATGATATCGGTGCAGGGAGTATTGCAAGCCGCCAAAGCCGCGCCCGGTGCCTGCGATATCAAAAGAAGAACAGCGCCTGAAATATATTTCAAAAACTTTTTTGGGCTCGCGGATATCATAATATCAGCTATTCTTTACTAATAATATTCCCCAATGATACATGCCGGCTTCGACCCCTTTATCGAAGCTTAATCCGTTCCTGGCTCCAATATCCATGGCTTCTTCTTTGGAAACCCTCCCCTCTTTGGGGCCGAGAGCGGTTTCTTTTTTCCAATCGATCAACAATATCTTTCCTCCTGTTTTTAATATCCTTTTTGCTTCCGCCAATATTTTATCGGGGTATTTAGCCTGGAATAAAATATTGGTAAGCAAAACCAGATCAACTGAATCTCCTACAATCTTAACACCTTTCTCCGCGTCTGCCAACATAGGAACTATATTGAACAAACGCCCCTGGCGGATGTTGCTTTCAAGAGTTGATAAGGGCTCCGGTAAAATATCAACGGCATAGACTCTTCCCTTGGCAAGAATTCTAGCCAAAGGAATGGACCATCCGCCGGAGCCGCATCCCAAATCGCAAACCAGCATATCTTCGCGAAGATCGATCTGGTTTAATACTCTTGCGGGGTCAAGAAATGCTTGAGGCATATTTAGAAGTAGGCTGCGGAAGCGATGCGATCGCCCTCGTCAAGCCTCATTATTTTTACTCCTTGGGTAATGCGGCCCAGCTTCGAGATGCTTTTGATCTCTGTTCTGATAACCTGGCCTTTTTGAGAAATAACTATCAGGTCTTCTTCGTCGATGATTATGCCGATCTTCACTATATCTCCCGTCTTCTTTGTCACTTTGGCCGTTTTGATCCCGGATCCGCCCCGTCCTTGCTTGCGGTACTCTTTCATGCTGGTCAGCTTGCCGTAACCGTTTTGGGCGAGAATAAGCAAATGAGCAGGATCTTTGGCTTTGATCATATCTTTGATCGCTATTTCCATGCCGATCACCTGATCGTCTTTTTTTACGGTGATCCCCTTCACTCCGGCCGCAGTCCGGCCCATGGACCTGATCTTCTGCTCGGAGAACATTATGGACTGGCCTTTTTTGGTAACCAGCATTATATCATCCGAACCGCTGGTCTGCCTAACGCTGCAGAGAGAATCTCCGTCTTTGAGATTTATCGCGATCAAGCCGTTTCTTCTTACATTCTCAAATTCTTTGACCTCGGTCTTTTTGATCACGCCTTTCTGGGTGACCATGACCAAATATTTGGCAGCGGAAGTGGTCTCCTTGCTGGACGGCAAGATCGAAAGAATCTTGTCGCTTGAAGATATTTCAAGGAAGTTGACCAAAGCGCGCCCCCTGCTGGTCCTGGGAGCTTCCGGTATTTCGTAAGCTTTCGTCTGGAAAACTTTTCCGGAATCGGTAAAGAAAAACACGGAATCATGAGTCTTGGCAAAAATGAAATGGGTCACGAAATCTCCCTCCTGGGTTTTCATTCCGATAATGCCTTTGCCTCCCCTCTTTTGGGTCTTGGCCATATCAGGGCTGAATCTCTTGATGTATCCATCGCTGGTGACGGTGATGATGGCGTCGGCTTGAGGGACCAGATCGGCTTCGGTTATTTTTTCCGGCCTGACATTTATAACTTTGGTTTTTCTGTCGTCTCCGAATTGGTCCATTTCTTTTTTCAGTTCGTCCTTTACCACTCCTTTTATCCTGTCTTTGCTGGCCAAAATTGTCGAAAGAAATTTTATTTGCTTCAACAGCTCTTCCAGCTCGGCCATAATCTTGGCTTTTTCCAGCCTGACCAATTGATGAAGTTTTATCTCCAAAATGGCATCGGCTTGTATTTGGTCTATCTTCAAAAGCTTGATCAAATTGTTCCTGGCATCCTCGCGGTCCTTGGACTGGCGGATAGTGGCAATAACCGCATCGATCAGATCTAAGGCCTTGGCAATTCCTTCCAGGATATGAGCTCTCTCTTTGGCCTTTTCCAGCTCGTACTTCGTGCGGCGGAAAATCACCTTCTGCCTGTAATCCAAATAATATTGGAGCGTCTCTTTCAAATTAAGAACTCTGGGCTGGATACCGTCAACCAAGGCCAGCAAGTTCAAATGAAAAGTTTTTTCCAGCGCGGAAAATTTAAACAAAGAGTTCAGAACTTTTTGCGGGATGGCCGTTTTTTGAATTTCGATCACGATCCTCATTCCATCTTTGTCCGATTCGTCGCGGATATCTTTAATGCCGTCAACTCTCTTTTCCTGGACAAGGCTGGCAAGCTGCTGCATCAAGCCGGATTTTTCCACCTGGAAAGGTATCTCGGTGATTATTATCTGGAAACCGCCCTTTTCTTTCTCGACGATCTCGGTCTTGGCTCTCATCAAAATAGCGCCTTTGCCCTGGGCGTAAGCGGCCAATATCTCGCTTCTGTCAAAGATCAAGCCGCCGGTCGGAAAATCCGGGCCTTGGATAAATTTGAACAAATCTTCGGTCTCGGCCTCGGGATTATCGATCAAATATATCGCGGCCTGGCATATCTCGCGCAAATTATGCGGAGGGATGTTGGTTGCCATGCCGACGGCAATGCCCATCGCGCCGTTAAGCAAGAGCTGCGGCACAGGGGAAGGAAGGACCGTCGGTTCCGTTCTTGTTGCGTCATAGTTGGGGACAAAGTCCACCGTGTCCTTTTCTATGTCCTTGAGCATCTCAAAACCAAGCTTGGACATTTTCATTTCCGTGTACCTCATCGCGGCGAATTCTCCCGGGTCGTCAATGGAACCGATATTACCTTGGCCATGGATCAAAGGATATCTCAAGGAAAAATCCTGAGCCATTCTGATCGCCGAATCATAGACAGCTTGATCTCCATGGGGATGATAACGGCCCAAACAGCTGCCAACCACGGTGGCCGACTTTCTGAATTTGGCATCAGGGCGCAAGCCGTCCTCATACATCGCGTACAAAATACGGCGGTGGACAGGTTTTAAACCGTCGCGGACGTCCGGCAAGGCGCGGGAGATGATGACAGACATCGCGTAGTCGATGTAACTGTCCCTCATCTCATCGTTGATCTCCCTGGATCTTATCTGTCCGATATCGTTTGTTATTTCTTTTTCCTCTTTTTCCATAGTTTATGATCTTTATAAATATAGTTTGAAAATTTGTTTTAATCTATACTCCCCGCTTAAGACTGGCCATTTCAAAAAAGAAACCGGTCCAAGCTAATTTACCGCCGCCGGCTCTTCCGTCTCGGTCGTCGTCTGGTCTTCCTGGATGACAGTGCTCGACACGTTGTTAAACTGGTTCATGCTATTCTTAAGGTCGTCTCCGGCTTTCTTCACTTTCTCGATATTATCGAGGCCTTTTGGAGCCCCCAGCCCTTTGAATATATCCCCCGAATTCATATTTTTGAAGATCAAGCTTGAGGTGAAAAACCAGATAAAGACCAAGATAGAGCTTACCGCTGTGATTATAACCCAAAAAATTATCTTTCTGGTCCCTTCCGGCAAAGCTTGAATTTTTTTTAGCTTTTCCTGAAAATTCATTTTTCTTTTTAAGCTTGGTTTAAAACGACCAGCTCAAACCCCTCCTCCGGCAGGTCTTTTTTCTTGATGGCTAACTTATCCTGGGCCGCTATATCCTTGCTGCCCATCACTCTCAAGAAATTCTCCAAGCCGTCAAGCTTGACCTTTAATTTCGGAAGATCGTAATGCATAGGGATGGCAATCTTCGGCTCTATCTGGGATATTATCTTGGCGGCATCTTTGGCTTCGATGGTCGCTCCTCCTCCGATCGGTATCATTAGAATGTCCACTTCGCCGATATCGCTCAATTCTTTTTCGGACAGTTCTTTCTGGCCAAGATCGCCCAAATGGCAAATCTTAAGGTCTTCGATCTTCAAAACATAAATAGTGTTGGGTCCCTTGTCTTTGCCCTTATTGTCATCGTGCCAGGAAGGAACGCCCTGGACAAAAACATCGCCCACGTCGTATTCTCCCGGAGCGCTGATCACGAAAGGAGCTTTGTCGGAATTGCCTAAAACGCCCTTAACATTATTATGGTCAAAATGGTTATGAGTGATCAACAGAACATCAGCTTCCGTTTTAGGAAGCTTGAATCCGACCTCTTCGGAAAAAGGATCTATAACCACCAAGAAAGGTTTGTCGCCCTTCTTATTGGTGCTCGATAGCTGGAAACAAGACTGGCCTCGCCAAATAATTTTCATATTGCTTTATGGCTATCCCCTCCTCTTGAATGAAAGGGAAAGCTGGTTAAATTTCTGGAGTCTGCTTTCGCTGTCTGCCAGCAGGCTGCGAAAATTACTAATCTCTGCAAGGATCCATTCTTCAAAGCAACCTTGCTTTGGCATAATTATAAATAAACGTGAGCAGGTGAGCGGAATCGAACCGCCGTAAATTGCTTGGCAAGCAAGCGCACTACCATTGTGCTACACCTGCGTATGGACGATTTAAACAACAACTTAACAAACCTAATTATAGGAGATTTTCCGGGAATTTTCAAGTAAAAAACTTTTGAAGAACAAACGCCTTGCTTTATGCCAAACTAACGTTTCAAAGGCTTCGATCGCGCTTACTTGGCCTCGATCCCATTCCAACAATTTTTTGCATATTCTCTCTTTCCGTCTTTAAAATACATCTCCAACCCTTTTTTGCTGGCCTCGAAATGAGGTTCGGGAACTTTTTCAGGATCGTACCAGCCGTATCCTGCGCATTTGTCCTTTTCCATCACTTGCGGCTCGCCGGAAAAATCGGTTGCCAGCAAATTCACGGAAATATAATGCTTGCCGGTTTTTTTGTAAGTTTCCAAATTGTTGGAAATACCGACGATCTTAGGAGCTTTAATAACCATCCCTGTTTCTTCCGCTACCTCCCTGATCGCCCCATCTTCAAACGTCTCTCCGGCTTCCAAACTGCCGCCGGGAATGGAATATTCCGGCACGAATTCGCCGTTGCGCTTGCCGATCAAAACCTTTCCGTCATTGCGCAAAATTATCACGCCCAATCCGACAAACACTTTCTTATTTTCTCCCGGCATATGATCTAAAAAATTAATCTTGTTGGTTATCTTCCTTCTTCTGCTTTCAAGCCTGTAAACTTAATGGCCTGGACCGACTCTCGGGCGGGTCCTTACAATTTTAACATATCTTTCGGGATCGCAACAAAAAATCGGGCTTTCGCCCGATTTTTGTAACTTGGTGCCGAGGTCCGGAATCGAACCGGAATTTGACGATTTTCAGTCGTCCGCCGTGACCGACTTGGCTACCTCGGCAAAATTATAATTTTAATTTCTTTTGAATTTTATCTTATTTCTTCAGGGTCAACAACTCCGGCTCGTTTATTGGCATATTCCCCCGGCCAATAACCTATGGTGGGCGCTAAGGGAATCGAACCCCTGACCTACTCGGTGTAAACGAGTCGCTCTACCGCTGAGCCAAGCGCCCATTATATAAATGCCAACAGGTAAATTGGCGCCTGTCGGCCTCCGGCCGGTCTGATCTTCGAGCACCGCTCAAAAATGTGGGCGAGGTGGGATTTGAACCCACACGACCTTGCGGTCACAACCCCCTCAAAGTTGCGTGTCTGCCATTTCACCACTCGCCCCTTTAGCTTGCGACATCTTCTCATTTTGCCTGCCGTATTGCGTCAGGCAAAATGAGAATCGTCTTAGGCTTAAATTAAGCCTTTGGCTCTTGAGAATCAACCTCGGCTTGAGGAGCCTTGGCTGGCGCGATCACTCCCTCAACTTTTTTGAGCTTGGCTCTTTTTCCTCGAGCATCTCTCAAGTAATAAAGTTTTGATCTTCTGACCTTGCTCTTCTTTGTCACTTCTATTTTTTCAATAACGGACGAATGGATCGGAAAGATCCTCTCCACCCCTACTCCGGAAGCGACTTTGCGTACAGTGATGGTTGCAGATATTCCTTTACCGTGTTTGTGCGCCAAAACCAAACCTTCAAATATCTGTATTCTCTCTTTGCTCCCCTCCTTAACCTTCTGGTGAACGCGAACGGTGTCGCCGGTTTGGATCTCGGGCAGATCTTTTTTCTCGTAGGACTGCAAAAATTTTTCTACTTTCGACAACATACTTTTTTTATTAAATTAATTATAATTTCTATTAGCTAAAAACCTTCTAAACGACAGCCGGCTTTTGCCGGATAGTCTAAGCATCAGACAGATCGCCTATAATGGTTTATATCGACTTTCCCTGCTTCTCTCTACGGTGGGCGGTATAGGACTCGAACCTATAACCTTTCGCACGTCAAGCGAACGCTCAGCCATTGAGCTAACCGCCCCTTTTTAATCGGTCCAAGGATGATTGCCAAGCCAGAGCCTTTCCGCCGCCTCAAAAACCTCACATATCTTTAATAACCTATATTCCCAAAAATTTCCAGCCCCCCCCTGCGGATTTCCGCCGATTTTTCATATATCGAAGCCTGTTCTTGCAACACGACCCGAATGGCCAAGCCGCCAATATCTCTGCGAGGGGCGCAGATGGACTCGAACCATCGACCCCCACTTTATGTCCCGCTCGCTAGCGGGACGCGCCGAAAATATTCAGAACCCTTACATTGCGGGCGCAGATGGACTCGAACCATCGACCCCCACTTTATGTCCCGCACCCTACGTGGTGCGAGGCGCATCCAATTTTTAAAATCTTCTTAGGTGGGCGCAGATGGACTCGAACCATCGACCCCCACTTTATAAGAGTGGTGCTCTAACCGACTGAGCTATGCGCCCATAATATATCAGATTTTAAAAATTGGATATAAGAGTGGTGCTCTAACCGACTGAGCTATGCGCCCATAAATCGGGTTCTGAATATTTTCGGCATAAGAGTGGTGCTCTAACCGACTGAGCTATGCGCCCGCGAATCGGGCCGGTAAAAAACGGCCGGCCCGATTGAATAAAATTAGTACTTTCCTTTCTTCGCTTTAACAACTGGTTTTTTTCCCGCCGTTTCTTTAACGGGTTTCTTTGAAAGCATTCTTTCAAACTCTTCTCTTTCTATTGTCTCTTTTTCTATTAAAATTTTTGCGATATTGTCCAAATCCTTTCTATTCTTCGTCAAAATGTCCTGAGCTGTATCTTGGGCTTCTTCTATCAATTTTTCGACTTCCTGGTCTATCTTAAAAGCGATCTCATTGGAATAATTGCGCGCAGATTCAAATTCCTGGCCCAAGAACGGAGATTCCTCCTTGACCCCGAAGGATATAGGGCCGAGAGCGGACATGCCGTAATCTTTGACCATTTTCCTGGCCAGCATCGAAGCTTTTTCCAAATCGTTGCTTGCTCCGGTAGTGATTTCGTTAAATTCCAATTTCTCCGCGCATCGTCCCGCCAACAGCACGGACAATTCGGTCATAAATTCCGATCTGCTCTTCATCATGCTGGCCTCCTTGGGCATTTTTAAAGTGTAACCGGCGGCCATGCCTCGGGCAATTATCGAAATTTTCCTGACGGGTTGTGAATACGGTAAAAGCGTGGCGGCCAAAGCATGTCCCGCTTCGTGGACAGCGGTGATCTTCTTTTCCCTGTCGGATAGAATATGGCTCTTTCTTTCCGGCCCGAGCAAAACCTTCTCTATCGATTCCAAAAATTCTCTCTGAAAAACCTGGGTTTTGTTGCGGCGCGCGGCCAATAAGGCTGCTTCGTTGGCGACGTTGGCCAATTCAGCTCCTGAAAATCCGGGGGTCCTTTCCGCTACCTCTCTCAAGGTAACATCCGGAGACAATGGTTTACCGCGGCTATGGATTCTTAAAGCTTCTTCTCTTTCATTCACATCGGGAAGATCCAAGATTATCTTGCGGTCAAAACGGCCCGCCCTTGATAATGCCGGGTCCAAAACATCCGGACGATTCGTGGCGGCCAAGATGATAAGCTTGTCATTCGGCTCAAAGCCGTCCATTTCAGTAAGCAATTGATTGAGGGTTTGCTCCCTTTCTTCATGCCCGCCGCTGATGCCGGTGCTTCTCACTTTGCCGATGCTGTCCAGTTCGTCAATGAATATCAAGCAAGGCTGATGTTTCTTAGCGGTAACAAACAGATCTCTTATTCTGCTGGCCCCCACTCCCACGAAAAGTTCGACGAGGGAAGATCCCGCGATAGAGATAAAAGGAACTTTGCTTTCGCCCGCGACGGCTCTCGCCAGCAAGGTCTTGCCTGTTCCGGCAGAACCGACCAGCAAAACTCCTCTCGGGATCCTGGCTCCCATTTGCAAATATTTTTTAGGATTTTTAAGAAAATCCACTATTTCCTCCAACTCCTCTTTGGCTTCTTTCAATCCTGCGACATCCTTGAAAGTGACTCCTTCTTTCGGGCCGCCCTCCGCTCCAAAAAGCCTGGCGCGAGCTTTTGTAAAATCGAAGGTCTGCATCGCTCCGCTCTTCGCCTGCTTGAACATCATAAAGAAAAACACTCCCAAAAGCAGAATGGGCAAAAGGCCGCTTATCAAAAGAGGGGCAAGCCATGACCAAGTGCTGTTATCTTCCTTCGCTTCAAAATTGAACTTGGCCAGATTATCTTTGTTCGCTCCAAGGTTGACAAGCGTTTGGGAAAGAGAAGAATCTACCTCCTTTTTCGCGACCGCTTTAGTATCATCAGTATAAATGACGTTTACCTTGTCGCCAGTAACAGTGATCTCCTTGATCCTGCCATCCTGATTAATATCGCGCACTAATTGAGTTATGGATATCTCGGCCGGAGCTTGCTCGGTCGATGAGCCAAAAAGGCCCGACACCGCTGCCAAAGCTAAAAAGATCAAAGAAACGATAAGAGCGTTTTTGATTAAATTGGAAACCAACCCTTTTGGAGCCTTCATAATTTAAGTTGCTGACGCGCGGAGAGAAGATGCATCTTCTCTCCGCGCGAATTTTAATATACCGCTTTTAGAACGAGAACGGATTTATTAACCTGGCGGAATGCCCTACGCAGCTGCGTGAGTATGAAGCCAGTCCGCAACGCAGCGATAACGGACGGAGGGTCAACAGCTATACGGCGCAAAACGCGCGGCAATTAGCTTATTTCAGCCTTAAAGACATCCAATGCCTTTGCGGCTGAAAGCTCAAAACCTGGAAATTGTACTCCTTGTCTATTTCCAAAGCTTCTTTCATCTTTTCTTCCGTGCCGAATTCAGAAATATGAATAAGTCCTTGTATTTTTGGCTGGGTCTCTTTCTGGGGCAGGATCAACTGAACGAAAGCACCGAAAGGGTTGAATTTGGCTACCGTGCCTTTGACTTCATCCCCTGTCTTTAACTTAAGCTCTTGCCATGGATCTTGCTTCAAAGCCTTCAAAGACAAAGATACTCTTCCTTGAGCTATATCGATGATCTTGGCTTTCACTTTTTGGCCGATCTTTACAACCTGTGACGGATTTTCGATCAACTGCCAGTCAAGTTCCGAAATGTGGACCAAGCCTTCCAATAACGGAGCGGCCTGATCGGACTCTTCAGCTTCTGTCAGCGAGAATTTTACAAAAGCGCCGAAATCAACAATTCCCGAGATAACTCCCTCAACGACATCGCCGACTTTCAATTCCTGGATGGCTTTCTGGATATTCTCCCCTTCTTGCGATTGCTCGGTCAAAATGATCTGTCCGGCTCTGTCATCGTAATCCAAAACTTTAGACATAAGATCTTTGCCGATAAAAAGCTGGAGTTTTTTCAATATCTCTGTTTTGTCTCCCTGCGGAACCTTAGGGAAATTAGCCGGGGACAATTGAGAGGTCGGCAAGAAAGCCGGGATACCGGAAATCTCCGTTATCAGCCCTCCTTTGTTCACCTTGGAAATTCTCACTTTGAAAACCTCCTGGCTGTCTTTCATTTCCCTGATCTTTTCCCAGGTGGTCTCTTCCATCGCTTCTTTCAAGGAAAGCTCAACATAGCCTTCTTCGTTCTCGGCTTCTTTAACTTTAGCCGAAATTTTGTCTCCGGCTTTTAAGTTTTTCAAGATGCTCCTCGCTTTTTGGTATTCCAAGCCAAAGACTATTCCAACTTTGCCTGGCCCCAAATCGACAAAAAAAGCTAAGCCGTCTTGGGCGATTATAGTGCCTTCCAAAATTTCCCCCTTCTGGGGCACTCTAAACGTATCGATTGTTTTTGGGGTTTCTTCTGTTTTCATAACAAGCTTTTTATAACACAAAAAAATCTTCAAATCAATAGTTTTCTAAAGGCTCCCGAACTTAAAAACACTCCCGAACCAAAATTGCCGAAGGAGCCTTTTTGTTCCATGTTTGTTTCACAGCTATTGACAAGGTTTGAAGGTTATATAATAATATGGACCATACCTCCGGCACGCGAGGTTTTTTTATTCCAAGCAAACGTTGATCCGATCTAACAGAGAAGATGAACGCTCCAATGGATAGCTATCCCCCGTCGGGCGGATTGCGAACAAAAAACCTGGAGGAACTATTTTATAATGTGTACCAACTACAAATTAATAAGTATTGCCCTGGTTACCCTGCTCTGCCTTCCGTTTTTAAGTCTCAACATAGGAGATGCTAAACCTTTGACGAACCCCGAAGAGGATATTGAATATAAATCGTACGGCCTTGTTCTTGAAAAAAGCTGCATCCTCAATAGTTTGGCCGCCAATTCTCCTATCCTTGGCATGAACCCAGCGGCGATAAAAATTCCCAAGACATACGTAGCTTCCGATATCCTTGCCGAAAACCCGGCGGGAACGGAGACCTCCGAGAGCATCAGTACTATAAAACTCAACGCCGTTTTGACCGCCTACTCCTCTACCGTTGAAGAATGCGATGATACTCCCTTTGTTACGGCTCAAGGAACAGCTGTCAGAGACGGAATAGTGGCCAACAATTTATTGCCATTCGGGACCAAGATCAGGATCCCCGAGATATACGGAGACAAGGTATTCACGGTTGAAGACAGAATGAACGCCAAGCAAAGCAAATACCAATTCGACCTCTGGTTCCCCTCCCACGAAGCCGCCACCGACTTCGGAGTAAAAAGGACTTATATAGAAATAGTGAACTAATTCAAAACCGCTTCCCAAAAGGAAGCGGTTTTTGTTGATAAAATTACGGTTATTGGACAATCGGCCATAAACAACCCGACGGGCGTTCTGTTGTATCAAAAATCCTTATGGCCGTATCTTTTTAACTGTTCTTTAGCCGTTTTGATGAATTTTCCGAACTGGCGGTCTTTTTGCCTTTTTTCAAGCTCGGTCGATTCATAATATTCAGCCTCTTTTTTCAGATTGGCGTAGTTATCGTATTTGTCTTTATCCAGTTTGCCGGCTTTTATCGCGGCCAGCACTTTACATCCCGACTCGCGGGTATGCGTGCAATCGGCGTATTTACATTCTTTAGCCAGCGCGGCTATTTCATCGAATAGATCGTCTATGCCGGAGCTTGCGTCCGCCATCCCCACTTCTCTCATTCCCGGATTATCAATTACAATGCCGCCGCTTTTCAAAAAATACATTTCCCGGCCGGTGGTGGTATGCCTTCCGCGATCGGTGCGGAGATCTATCTCTTTGGTATTTATAATTTTTTCGCCGATCAGCTTGTTGATCAGGGATGACTTCCCTACTCCCGACGATCCAAGAAAGCAATAAGTTTTTCCTTTGGTTATATATTTTTTCAGCTCATCCAATCCTTCATCCGTTATGGTGCTGGTCGGGATGAGATCAATATCGCCGAACCTGTTTTTTATTTGGGCTATTTTTATTTCCAGCTCTTCCTTCGATATCAAATCTGTCTTGTTTAAAATGATAGCAGGCTTTATGCCGCCGTCATTGGCGATGGCAAAATATCTTTCAAAACGATTCAAATTATAGTCCCCGTCCACAGATTCAATGGCAAACGCCACGTCGATATTCACGGCTATTATTTGAATTTCATTCTTGCCGCTGGATTTTCTTTTGATAATCGTTTGTCTGGGCAGTACTTTATGGATCACCGCTTGGCCTTCGCCCAGATCGGTGATGGACACCCAATCGCCCACTGCGGGATAATCCTCTCTCGACAGGGCATCGAACATCTGTTTTCCGGTGATCTTGGCCAGATATTCTCCGGTAGTATTTTTAACCCTGTAAGCTTCTTTATACTCGGCGATGACCCGCGCGACCGGAAAACCGTCCAGCTTCAAATTTTTACGGCCAGACTCAAAAAATTCGTTGTATCCCAAATCTTCAAGTTTTAACTCGCCATCCATTCTTTCGTTCTATTATAAAGCCGCTAAAAACGCAATGGGTGGCGTTAGCCGCCGCCGTTCTTGTCGTGTCGTTTATCCTATTCTCCGCTCCTTGCCGCTAAAATACATTTCCAGCCCTCTCTTACTCGCCTCGAAATGTGGCTCAGGAACTTCATTGGGTTTACACCACAAATATTCTTCGCACTTATTTTTCTCCATTATGGTTGGTTCTCCTTCGAAATCGGTAGTCAACAAATTCACGGAAATATAATGACGGCCAGTCTTCCTGTAAGTCTCCAAGTTATTGGAGACACTGACGACTTTAAGATTTTTGACCATCATTCCTGTTTCCTCTTTCACTTCCCTAGCGGCCCCCTCTTCAAATGTTTCCCCAACATCCAAGTGGCCTCCCGGTATCGAATACTCTGGTACAAATTTACCCTTACGCTTGCCGATCAGAACCTTGCCGTCTTTGCGCAAAATTATCACACCCAGCCCAACCAGCACGCTTTTTATATTTTTAGGCATATAAATTTATATTAATTATTTAGTTAATACTCCTTCCGCTGCCCGTAGACCCATAACCTGGGCCTGCATTATGCCACGAGCTACTCCAGAAACATCCCCGATCACATAAATTCCTCTCTGGGCACGCAAATGCTTATCGACGGATATCCTAGGCCATAGATGAAGTTCGGGGGCGAAAACATGACATTCCTTCGTAATGATCTGATTATCGAAAACATTATCTATATTGATCAAAAATTCTATCATCTCTTCAACCAGCTCCGATCCAAGCAGCTCTTTCACTGAACCGGGTACATACCTCTTACTGATGCTAGAATCAGTGACTTCCGGGACGGAATCTTCTATGGCTGTTTTTAAAGACTGGCCAATCAAAGATCCTCTCGATATCTTCATATATTTTTTCACAAAAGACTCTTCCCAGCCAAAGTAGGCGGAAGCGCTGTCGAAAAAAGCTTCCTTTTGGATGGAAAAATTGCCCCAAGGAGACCCTTCCCATACGCATCCTTCCGTGCTGTCGATAGATTTGCCTGCGAAACGGTTGGGCACACTCATCGCTACAACTTTTCCTTCCGGACAGAAACAAAAAAGCCTAGCGTCTCCTCTCTTGAATTTAGGGTCGAGCACTTTACTTCTCAAATCCACAAGGGCCTGGCTTGCTCTATCTTCAAATCTGACGCCGATGTAACCGCCTATTCCCTTTATTCCCACTCCCATTTTTTCCATCAATCTCAACATCTCGCTGTTTCCCGCTCTTCCCGTAGCGATAATAACATTTTTGGCGGTATATACGTCTCCTTTTTCGGTGAAAATGGAAAAATTATCAGCAGTGCCGACTACATCTTTGACTCTCTGGTTAAATTTTATTTCGCCGCCCAATCTTGTAACATTATCGAGCAAATTATTCATCAAATTTTCAAATCTTTCTCCCTCCACGCTCAAACTCTGATAAGTCTTTATTGTTATATCCTCATTGTTCGATAATCGATATATCTGCTGGTCGATATTCGGTTCAACGACATTAAAAATATTATTTCCTGTGTCTCCAAGCCATTCCAAAACCTGGTTTTCCAGGCCCATTAGCGTTTCCTTGCCTAGCAGCTTCTTCAAGCCGCTGCCGGCAGGATGTTTCGACAATATTCCACAACTGACGGAGCTGCACGCTCCGCCTACTCCGCTGATTATCTGACAATTCCCGCCGCAACCCACACACCCTCTTCCTCCAAAAAGAACAGGGCATCTCCTGAATTTGTTCGAAGTACCTGCTTCTATTATTAGGACTTTCTTATCGTTTGATAGCATTTTCTGAGCAGCTGCTATCCCTGCCGGCCCGGCCCCGATAATGGCTGCATCGTAAATCATATATTAAAAAATGACGACTAAGTCGAAAAATTTGGTGTCAGCCAAATTAAGATTAGCCAGGATACTTACGGATAATTGATCAAACCTTTTTAAGAGATGCTTCGATAATAGGGATCTGCCCCTCTTTGTCAAAGCAAACTTTCCCTAATTTATACTAAAAAACATAAGGCGTGTCAAAAATTTCTGCCCGGCAAAATTGGCAGATAGAACACAATGGGCGGCGTTAGCCGCCGCGCAACAAAAAATCGGGCTTTTACCCGAAAATTTGATTGTTGTGAATCTCTACAACGAAGCTCGAACCTATTTTACTAAAAATGGATAGCTAATCTGCCCCCGACTAAGCTCACTTCGCCCCTCCAAACTGCTGTTTTCCGGGGCTTCCCTCGCAAAGGGGCAGCCGGCTTGGGAATCGGGCTTGGCACAACGCATTTTAGCCGAAAAGATGGGGGGGTAAAGGTGTGCGTTGTGCAGTTAAAAACTTGTCATTGAGTCGACATTCTAGAATGACGAGTTTTTAAAGCCCAATTCCGGCTGGTAAGGCAAGGTTTTAGCCCTATTCTACGGCGTTGTTTTGGCGGTAAGGCAAGGTTAGAGGTAATACCTTGGCAAAACAACGCCTTGCTGTTGGTAAGTCATAGCCTGTGTCTTTGGGCAGGTCTGCCGGCTGCCCGATCCGAACGGCCGGTTTCAGCCCAAAACAGGGGTAAAAAGTCTGCATTTGCTCTGCATTAAGTCTGCATTCTAGAATGCAGACTTTTTTGTGGCTAAAATTGGACAGAATCTAGGCCTAAAAGTCGTCGTTAACTCGTCGTTCTAGAACGACGAGTTAACGTTGCCTAAATCACTTTGTTGATATATCTCATTAATAGGCCGGTTTGATAAATTAAAAATTCATTTTCTGATTCATCAATATTACCATCTTTATGTTTGCTATTTTCATTAAAGTATTGGTCTAATAATGAAAATGTTTGGACTATGATATTTCTTACGACAGCATCCCTGCCATCACCTTTTAACTTTTTCCCAATCTCCTGGATATTCTTATCGAGCCCTTGTTGATTTTTAAGCTTATTCCGTAAAAATTCCTCTAAAGATCGTCTTAAACTTTCAGCAGATTTAATCGCATTTTTGGCACTAAAATTAAGATAAAGATTAAGAGCATCAACAAAATGCCTTTGGCTTTCAGGGGAAAGAAAACTTAAGACTTCATCAACTAAAACATCGTCCAATTTCTGTTCTCCCCTTGGGTAGAAAATTATCTCTTTACCACTGGCCGTTATAGAGAGATTTATGTTTGACAACTCTATCGCTTCTCCTATTTTTTGAAATAATATCGCGCGACTATAAATATCTTCGCCACTATAATCGCTTGCCGTTTGTACCGGCAGTAATGAAATTATCTGTAATATGCGATAAAATTCCTTTTCTCTATTTTCTTCGCAAAGGGCAGTGATTATATTGTTACTACTTTTTCTATCGTACGCATGACGTTGCCATCTTTCCGGTATGCCCAAAATTTGACAAAATTGAGCAATACCTTCATCTGTAACATGAGCATCTATATCTAACAAAATATTGAATATTCTGGTTTTAAACTTCTTGAATTCTTCTTCGTAAGAAGAACTTTCTATAATATCCCACCTTTTATTAAATTCTTGCAATTTCTTTTTGAAGTCCATAGTTTTAAAAATGGATTGGGCAATTATTGAAATAAAAATTTAGCGTCGTAATATTCCTTTGATTCCGTTAAATCAATTTCGTGACTAAAATTACTAAAAACTAGAAAAATATTTTTGTTATTATTAAAACCGTCAAATCTGCGATTATACCGCTTAAAATACCAACTGTTAAAGGGTTATCAATATCTAATCCTCTTGCCAACATAATCCCAGCCACAACAATTATAAAAATAGAGAAAAATATTAAAAAATTTTTTAGTAATGGATTTTTTATCTTCCCTAAATCATCTGGCAAGTTAATCCTTTCGTTTTCGTTATAAAATTTAGTAAATATTTTCTTATTATACTCAATCTCAATTTTTAATCTTTTTATCTTGCTCTTAAAATGATCGGGTAAAATATTATTATATACGCCATTATAAAATAATTTACCATCAATAATTTGAGACGATAATTCGGCGGTTACATCAGTGCCTCTATCAGCCCCTAAATCTGGATCATAATATATTGCTTTAACAATTTTTAAATTATACATATTACAATTTCATTATTTTATAATGCCAATAAATTCTCTGTTTGATTAATTTTGTATATTTTTTCTATTCTATCTCACAGAAATATATTTTTCAATTTTTAGCGAAGCCTGCAGGCTTCGCATAAAATACCGTAAATTTCCCCTTACCCCCCATCTTTTCGGCTAAAATGCGTTGTGTTAAGCCCAATTCCGGCCCGGCTGCCCCTTTGCGAGCGAAGCTCTGACAAACAGCAGTTTGGAAGGGCGAAGTGAGCTTAGTCGGGGGCAGATTGGCCCGATATATCTCATTGAAAACTGTTACCGAAATTTAGGATTTTGAATTTTGGTTTCCGT
>Ga0172380_10002617_pt1 | contig 27083 bp, 60 predicted proteins | sample Leawe162metaG_FD_119747 | JGI IMG/M metagenome (GOLD analysis project Ga0172380, IMG submission 119747) | Leachate microbial communities from a municipal landfill in Southern Ontario, Canada - Leachate well 162 metaG | ecosystem: Engineered > Solid waste > Landfill > Unclassified | place... | reverse complement strand
AAGTATTGTAGGAAGGAAGATTTTGTGATTAGGAAATATGTTCTTAAAGAAGTTAATCAGGTTGAATGTAGAGTATAAGTATGGAAGAATTAGGCACAAATAGTTTTGGTGAGGAGATGCCGATATGTTCTAATGATGAGGAGTTTTGTGGTCAGTGTGGTGTAGTTATTACTGAGGAGAATGATTCTGGGTGGGAGCATTTTGTTGGTGATGGTTGTAAGACACAGAAGACGTGTAAAGAGTGTGATAAATTTTTATCAGCTGGTGGTTTGAAAGCGTCATTATGAAAACTAAATGGAATGCCACATCAAACATTCAGCCATGCAAATATTGTAATGGCTATGGTTATAATTACTCTAAATTTACTATGTGTTATAGTTGCAATGGAACTGGTTTTTCTACTGAAAAACCAGTTAATCTAATGATTGTTGAAATATCGCATGATTATAAAACTGTTACAATCTCAAATAATTTTTCTTCTGCCATTTACTATTCAAATTCAAGTATTTCTCTACAAAACCATTCAATAATAGATACATCAGATACAAACGAATTTCCAGAAAAAATTCAATTATCAAACTTTGAGTGGTATTTAAAACGCCGTCAAATACGAACAAAAAATCCACAAATCATCGAAAAGAAAAATTATTTAAAAATGAAACAAGAAGAAGTAACAATATATCTTAATAATTCAATAAAAGCTAAATCTTTAGATCATTTGTACCCATCAACTATTGATTTTTCAAATACATATAAAAAAGAATATTTGTCAAATAAAAAATTAAATCTAGAAGAAACAGAACTAAATGAACTAAATGAATAAGTTGTTGTAATGTATGTGAGGAGTAAATATGAAAATTGATTTTGAAAAAGAAATGAAAGATAATACAGATGTTTCACATTTGATTATTTCTTGTTTAACTGCTACTCTTAAGGGAAAAGATTTTGATGAATTTGTGAGTAAGTATCATAAAGAAAAAACAATTGATATTAAGTTGACTGTTAATGATATTGAATTATCTATTAAAGATTTTATTGAGCATTGGCAATCCCAGGTTGAAGAGAAAATTGAAAGTGTTGCAAAAGAAAAGGTTAAAGAAATAATTGGTGATAGATTTACAATTGTATCTGATTTGCTTTATGATTTAGAAAAGCAAGTTAAGAAGAATATTATTCCTGATTTGGTAGAAGAATGAAGAAAATATTGCAAGTTGATATTGATGAGATTTTGTCAGGAATGTTTTGGCCTGAGCATTTGAAAACTAATAAATCGTATGTTGTGACTCATGATGATAATGATGGAGATTCTGAATCAGGATTTATGAATGTTATTTTTTCAGCAGATGGTGATGCTTGGATAAGTGTGAATTGTAAAAAAATGTTACGATATAGAATGCCGTTTGATGGTGGTGGAAAATATCCTAAAGTTAGGAATGCTTTGTTGTTATTGGCTGAAGCAATAAGACAAGAGAATGGAGATTGATATGCCTAAAGTGAAGATGAATGGTGTTGAGTATTTAGTTAGATGGCCTGAAGAGATTAAGAAGAAAATAATGGTAGTTGCTAAGAAGTATACTGTTAATGGACGTGTTATGTGGAAACAGGCAAAAGAAAGTGGAGAGTTGATGTTTTTGCCATTAAAATATCAAGGATGGATGTATTTATCTAAGTATTATAATAGTATGGTTAGAGATGTTAAGAAGTTGATTAGAGTTAGTTGTAGAGATAAGGGTAGACAGCAAAAAGAGAAGTTGGTGTATAGTAAAATTAGAAGAAAAAGAAAAATTGATAGATTGGGGTATATAGAACGGATTAGATATAGTAAAGAATTAGAGAATATGAGGATATATTCTAGAAAGTATAGGAAAAAAAATAAAGTTGTTTCTGTTAAGAGTGATGTGTATAAGAGGCGAGTAGCAGATGTTAGGGATAAGTTAAATGAGAAGTTGTGGAAGATGGTTTGGTGGAATAATTTGAATGAAGTGTTATGTTTAGAAAGAGTTTGAATCTTTTTTGTTTTGTTTAATTGATATATTAAATATGAAAGTAAGTTATATAAGATTAAAGGTTGGAGATGTTGTTGAATATGGAGATGTAGTTTGTAACAGAAAGTGTGGATATCAAGGTGTTACTGTGCCTGGATATAAGATTACAGCTATTGATTTTATTTGCGGATTTGTATTTTTAAGAAGGAGAGATTTATGCAAAAAGTTGTGATGGTATATGATATAGGAGATGATTGTACATGGTCAGCAACTAATACATTATGTTTTGAATATGAATCTGTATTGAAAGCTAAGTTAGATTTTATGAAAGTTTGTTGGGAACAAAAGAAAAAATATGAAGATTTTGTTAAAAAGAATAAAAAACTTTCACCGAAAGAACGAATAGCTAATTATTTAAAAGTATCATCAGAATTTGAATTTTGTTCGTATGAATTTGAGTATAGTCAATTTATTCATGAAATAACTTATGAACAAAGAACTCCAGTTTGTAGACCTAGCATTACAGAAACGTGGCCACAGTTTTTTGAATTGAATGATTGGTTTGAACATTATAAAGCTAAAATCTAAAAGGAGTTATAATAATGTTAGAAAAAGAATTGATTGAAGATTCTTTAGATTCTCTTGAATCGTTGAATGTTATGTTAAAGAATCGTCATCGTCAAGGATATGAAGAAGGTAAACGTTTAGAAGAATTTTATATATTTGGAGGTGCATTTTTTCTTGACACATGTGGTAATTGTATGAAAGCTGATAAATTTTTTCCAACGTTTGAAAATGTATTGACAGTAGACGAGTTTAGACAACGTTTGAAACTTATTGGACATACAAGTTCTATTTCATATTCTTACCATAGAAGTATTCCTATTGCTGGAACTTTTTGTTCTATATGTGAGCAGAAATGGAACATTGAAAATTTTATAGATGCTACTTTTCGTGATAGCGAGTTTTATCATAAGAAGTGTTTGAAGATTAGAAATGAACAAATTAATTTTGAGAGATTTCAAAGAATTTTTAAAGAAGCTAAATTTAAATCGTTTATTATGAAGCCTATAGAAAATAGGTATTGTAAATGTGATAATTGTTTATCGTGGTATATAGTTGAAACACCGTTATGTGATTTTGTTATAGGTGATAGAAAACGTGTAATTAATATTGAGTGGAATAAATTTGATGCGACGAAATTGTTTGAGAAAGATGATGTTACTAAGGGTGCTCATAATATACATGCTTGGAGTGATGAGAAGGCAATCGAGTATTTGTTGAATTTGAATATTTTTATAAAAGAGTCGTGTAAGGAGAAATGATGAAAATTGGAATAAAGATAATAAAATTTAAAGATGGTACTTGGGGTGCTAAAAAACGCGGATTATTTGGATGGAAGTATTTGAATGATATTTATGATGGATTTTATTGTTCGCATTATTCTTGGTGTTATTTTGTTCCAGATAGTGTTAATGATAAGTTTAAAACTAAGCGAGAATGTGTGAAAACTTTAAGTGATTATTATCATGGTGAAAGAAAATTACAAGAGGTTTTAGTATGAAAATATTGATTATGTTTTTAATGTTGTTTTTGTTTGGATGTGATTTTTTAGAGAAACAAGAAGCACGAGAAAAAGCAATGAAAGTTGAATGGAATGAGTTAAAAGATAAAATTGTAGTTAGTGTGATTGTTAGAACACAAGAACCTTCATCTGGATGGAATCGAGTGAGAGCTAAAACTTATATTAAACTTTTATCTAATGGAACATTGACAAGTATTAGTGGATTGTGGGGTAGAGAAGGAGATACTTTGAGACAGCCATATATTTGGTATTATAATAATGGAATGCGTGATAAAATTAATTAAGAGAGACAAATGATAAATGTTAAAATCTGTCCTGCTGGTGGTAATACATATCAGTATGATAATGTGAATGATTTAGATTATTCATATGAAAATGTTGGTAGTAAAGAAATTAGTTTTAAGTGTAATGATAAAGAGATTACTGTTGTAGGAAATTTTTGTGCTATTATTGAGGAGATCTAATGAAAAGTGATAAAAGAGATGAAGTTATAATTGATAGTGTTGGTGATTTTAAAAGTAACATGCATTATGTTATTACTAATAGTTCAGTTGATAAGATGTATTTGAAAGGTGATAGATTTTTGTTAGAGATAAGAAAAGAAAAAGAATTTCATGATGATAGTGTTGAAAGAATAAGATATGTTACTTTTGGACCTCCTAAGTCTAACGTAAAATTTGGGCCGTTGACGCAGTTGAATACAGTTAGATATTTTAATAGTAAGAAAGAATTTTTGAATGCTGTTAAGGGAATGGAAGTAAAGTCTGATATTGAATGGGCAATGAAAAGAATAAATAAGTTAGAACAAGAACTTGATACATTGAGTAAAAATTACTGTGTAAAAGTAAAGAAATGTTCTATATGTGGAAATCCATGTATATGTGGTATATTAACTTAAATTTTAGTTTTATGATGTTTTTTATATAGTTTATAAAATAGAATGCTTAGACAACCGATACAAATTGTACCGAATGTGAATAATACTGTTGTTGGGATTTCACCTTTTATAATATTTTTTATTAAGCTATAAATTGCAAATATTCCTATACTGCCGAATATAACATATAGTATTTTATCAATTATTTTTCCTGTTCGTTCATTTAGTTGTGCCATTTGTTTTCCTTTGTTAATAAAAAAATATAGATTTAATTAAAACATTAGAAAATTTTATCCAAATTGTGATTTTTGATTGATATTTAAATTATATGAAATTAAATATTGATATACAACATTATTTGAAATTGCGTGAATATCGTGTTAAGAATAAAATGCCAATTTCAAGAATAAGAAAAACTGATGAGATAAAACATTTGACAGATAGAATCAATAAAAATATAAAAATTGATGATAAAATTATTGTTGTTGGAAATGAACCAGAAAAACCAAATATAGCAATTTTTAAAGGTTATTTTAAGGATGATATTTCTGGACCATTTATATGTGAGATTGGAAATGAACAGTGGATTTCATTTGGTACTTTTTGTAAGTTTGATGAGCAATTATGGGAAATGTTACAAAGTTACGAACCAATAGAAATTTTTAATATTTTAGCACTGAATAGAGCTTATATAACTGAAAAATACGGTGTTAAATATAGACATTTTCGAGAGATTTATGTTACATCAGATTATGATATAAATGATCAAGATATAAAATATGAATTTCATGGTGAGTTATCGAATACAGCTGCATAAAAAGAGGTGTATATGAAAATATTGTTATTGTTTTTAATTTCATTTTTATTATCTTGTTCGTCACAAAATTTTAATACAAGATTATTAGTTTTAGAGTATAGAATAAATTATCTTGAAAATAAGGTTGATAGTCTTAAACAATTAAAATAATTTATCTTTTTTTATATGGGTTATTGATATTTTATAAAGGAGATAAAAAAATGACGATAAAAGAATTAAAAGCTGAAATAAAGGATTTGCCAGATGATATGTTAGTTGGACGTGCTGGACATTTTGGAGAATATGTAGATGTTCTTACAAGTGGTGTGGTAAATGCTAATGTTTTTCCGAAGAATCGGAGATTTGGTGAAGGAAAAAAAGTTGAAATATTTGAAATATTTCCTTATGATGTAGGTGATCCACCAAATTAAATGTTATTTGAAATTTAGTGGTTAGTTCAATGGTAGAATACTTGATAGAGCCCACAATGCTTAGAACTCTCAAGTACACGGAGTTTGATTATGGCAGTCAAGACCAGGCGGACTTGTTAAAGTTGGGACCGAACTAACATGAGAATGATGTTCGATTCATCACCATTAAATTTCATTTTATTTTAATCATTTTTGATAATTTGTATGATATAATAATATGGATTATACAAATTATGCAAATTGTATTCGTTCAAATATAACATTCAATACAGAATGGTCAGGATATATTACAAAGACTGGCACATTGAAACTTTTTAAATCAAAAGAAAAAAGTGTTGCTAATAATGCTAATAAATTAATTACTTGGCATAGTCATTATGCTAAGAAGGATAATATTCCTTCATATCAAGATTTGCTTGCTTTGTTATCTGCTAATAAAACTAAAATTCATTTATTGATTTTGAAGAAAGGTTATATTTTGATTCAGAAAATTAGAAAGCCTAAGGATGCAATTTTTCTTTATAAAAAAAATGAATGGCGTAGATTGTGGAAAATTGTTTATAGGGTTTATGGTTTTAAAATAAAGATTAAATTTTAGTAGCATCTTTCATGATTTCATCAATCATGTTAGACTTTTTTCCTGATTTTAATCGTTCTTTTGCTGCTTCATACATAAAATCGACTACTTCATCAGGTGTATGTTGATTATGTTTTCTTATCCACAAATATAAATCTGTTAAATCTTTTAATGTCATGTTTATTGCTCCTTTATATAATTTTAAGCTATATAAAAGCTATAGAAAAAAAATTAATTGATAATTAATAAATATGGATGAATTACGTAATGTCATTTTAATTATATTATTTCTATTATGTTTGAGTGTTTGTTATTATGCTTTATGGCCTATATGGGTTATTCCATATAGAGTATGGAAATTTTATTCTAAAGAAAATAAATGAGTAGATTGTTATCTGATAGAGATCAAGCTGGTTTATTTTGTTGGATTATATCGAAAGAATGTCCAGGAAAAAAATGCCAATTTTATAAAAATAAAAAATGTTCAAATAAAAATAAAATAGATCATGATTTGATAAAGCAACAATTACAACATCTAAATGAAAAAGAAAAAGATAAAGTATATCATTATGAAGAATGTAAAATTATTTGTAAGCCTTCGCGTAAAGAAAAATTTATTAAAAGTTTAAATGAACCAATGACTATATAGTTTATTCATAATAAATTAGTTTTTTTTGCTATTTGTGTTGATATTTTATTATGAACACAATTATGATTAAATCACCATATCCAGAATCACCAATTTTTGGAAATCATTCAAATCCAGAATTTGTTTGTAATAATTTAAAAAATCATATATTTTATGTGTTTTGTTTAAAAAATGGTAAAATGCACTATGATTTTGTAAAGTTTTCAGATGTGGAAATAAGTATTTTGTTAAGCGGTTATTCAGCAGTTAAATATGGTAGACATTGGTGGTTATAAATTGAAAGGGAATTATATGTTTAAAGAACTTGAAGATATACAAAAAGAAGTTGTTGAATTAAAAGAAAAATTTAGAAAAGAAATAACTTCTTTGTTATTAAAAAGAAAGAATTTAATAATAGCACTTGGTAAAAAACAAACTGAAAAAAATGTTCATACTGAACATTGTTGTGTTATTCATGGTTGTAAATATGGAGATCCTAATTGTCCTGTTGAAAAAGGAGTTTTAGTACAATCAATACCATGTGAATATTGTGAAAGTGATTTAGACATTGAAAGGGGAATGTAAAATGGGAATAGAACGCAAAGTTGGTGAAGCTTCATCATGGCCATTTTATAAAGAAGTTGGATGTCGTGTTTGTAATGATACAAAATCAGAACTAATAATGGTCAGAACAAAAACTGATAAATTTGGTAACGATATTGAAGAAAAAGGTTCGCCATTTATATGTTATGAACATTCTAAAGAATCACCATTATGGAAAGAATATTTTGGTGATAAACAAAAATATGATGAAGAAAAAAAGAAAGAAATACTGAATTTGAAAAATGAAGTGAAAGGATTAATAGCTAAAGCTTCTGATATAGAACTTGAAACTGATGATTGTACTGAATTTACAACGTATATTATAACAATAACAGTTCCAAAATGAATTTAAAACAAGCATATTTATTAGCTCATAAAAATTTGAGTGATTTTTTAAAACCAATTACTGATGTTAATTGTAATCCGTGCAAACATAATAGAGGACCATATGGTTGTTGTCACAGTGGTCCATATTTAGTTACTGATATAGAAAAAGAATTAAATAAAGATTGCAAACCTGTACATAATTCAGATCATTGTTGTCAGTATCTGCAAGTAGGAATTGGATGTTCTTTGAAACATAAATCAGGAATATGTTTAAGTTATATTTGTGGTGCTTTGCATAGAGTTATGACACAAAAGCAAGTTGATAATTATTGGAAATTACGTGAGAAGTTGAATAATGCAATTGCTAAATTAGAACCGTTAAATAAAGAATAATTTATGTCTAAAGAAAAACGAGAAATATTTTTACGATTATCATTTAATACTTTAATGTTATTGATAATTTTTGCTTTTTTGATTTTTTGTATTATAATTGTAATTATGTCTATTAATTCAACTAATGAAACATTTGAGAAAATATTGTTAATTGAATTGTTAGGATTTACAACCTGCATGTTATATATAAAATTTGTTATTGAACCTGACATGAAAGAATTACATGAAAAAATAAAGAAAATGGAATGAAAAAAATTATCCTTTTTTAATATTGTGATTGATATTTTAATATAGGAAAAATAAATTAAAAAAGGAGAAAAAAATGTTAAACCTCAATTTAGTACCTGCAAGTTCAAAACTACCTGACAATGCACAGTGGACAAATCGTTTTAAAATTCATTCTGAAACATCTTCAAATGTGTATACAGTTGCACAAAATAAATCAGGACGCTGGTGGGGATGTTCTTGTAAAGGTTGGATATTTCATAAAAAATGTAAGCACCTTAATGCCTTAGGTTTGCCAGGAAATCATATTCCAATGGAAGTAACTGGAGCAACAGCACCTAGTGTTTCTTTTGCAAATGCTTAAGGAAATAAAATGATTTATAAAAGTGGAGATTTAGAAAATGAAGATATGAAGGTTATTACTTCTAAATATTTGAGAGAAGTATTCATATTTTTCAAAAAGGAATTTAAAATGAAAAACAATGTTTTTTTAATTGATGAAAATGATTGCAAAATTCCAATTAAAATAAAACAGGTTGTTGAATCAGATTTATTTCCTGTAAAGTTTGTTTATTGTGCTAAAGGTTATTCAAAACTTATGTTTTCCGAGAGAAAAAGTAAGATAGTTAAATAAAGTTCTTTGATATTAGAAAGTCTGGCACATGATTGTGGAAATCCATTGGACACATACTGGGACGCTGGTAACGTAGTTCAAAGACGCGCCTCCGATCATTATTCACATGTTAAAGTGTGAAGTTGCTAGCCAATAATAAATTGGTTGTTTATCATAGATAATAAAAACAACAATTATAAATTTATCTTGTAATAATTTATTATTGAAGACTTAGAAGATTTAGATGTGATAGATACATTTAAACGTATTTTGATTTAAACGGAAAATACGTATATTATTCAGATAGGTTCTTTATCCGTTGTAACTATCTAGCTTCCCTTTTACTTAAACTGGTAAAAGGGAAGTTTTTGTTGAAATAATTTAGTTTTTTTGAAAAAAAAATATGATATCTATATAAAGGAGGAAATGATTAGAAATGAAAAAAGCAACAAAATTAATTAGAAGTTGTTTTGTAAATGGAACAACAATTGAAGAAACTTTTAATCGTGTAATAGCAACAGTAAATCCTCATTATAGATATAGTAGATGTGAAGAAGAATATATTAAATTTTTGATTTCTAGACAATGTAATAATGATGAAATTATTTCATTAATGAATGTGCAACCTAGAACATCACAATCATCACATTGGTCTTTAAGACGAATTCAACATTTAAGAGAATGTTTGCAAAGAAGTATCAATGTTCAACCAACAACTGTTCAACCGATTACTACACCTACACAGCCAATACGAATAGTTGTAGATAGTGTGCCTTCAGATCAATCACAGTCACGAGCTGAAGTTGCTAGAATATTGAGAGAAAATATTGATCAATATTCTGTACAATTTGCAAATGCATCTGATGAAAGTCCGAAAGTTGAAACAAAAAAACGTACAACGAAGAAAATTGTAAAGATAGAAAAAGGTAAATGGGATTATGATTTGAAAAGAACATGGGGTGTAGAAATAGAATTTACACATCCTAATGTAATATCTGTTAATGATATTAGAGATAAATTAAATAGTGTAGGATTGAAAAGTGTTATTGGTGACAGAAGTGCTAGAGAAAAAACAGCTTGGAAATTTACTAATGATAGTTCAGTTATTGCAACACTTCCAAGTTATTCTGGTGGAAAAGAATTGGTTAGTCCAATTTTACAAGGAAATAAAGGATTGGAGCAATTAAAAAAGGTATCAGAAATATTAAAATTTTACAAATGTAAAGTTAATTATTCATGTGGATTACATGTTCATCATGGTGTTATAGGATATGATGGAATCGCTGAAGGAAATGTATGGCAATTTTTCAGAAATTTGTTAAAAGCATATGATGTTTATAAATCAGATATTGGTAGCATTTTACCACAATCAAGGCGGCAAGGTGAAAGATATACTAGATATTGTGAAAATTTAAAAAGAGCAGAAGTTAAAAGATTAGAAGAAGTTAGATCATTTGATTGTTTAAGTTATATATATGGAAGTAGAACTAGAACAGTTAATTTGGATGCCTATTTTAGATATAAAACTGTTGAATTCAGACAACATTCTGGAACATATGATTATGAAAAAATAAAAAATTGGGTTATTATAACTCAAGGACTTTTAAAAATTGCAGCAAAAATGGTTACAGATCAAACGAATTTATTTTCATATAATTGGAAACAATTTGAAGATGAACTAAATTTGAATGAAGATATAAAAGAATATATTGCATCAAGAAGGAGAATATTTAAAGTTACACCATCTTCGGTAGTCTTTAATGAATATTATTGATGATATTATAATAAAGGAGAATATAATGGAAAAAAAATATGCATTTGAATTGTTAAAAAAATTAATTGAGAAAACTGGTGAACAGCGCCATTTTGAAGCTTTGAAAACGTTATATGCTGCTGATGAAAAAGAGGAAGTAAAATTCAAATATGTTGAAAATGAAGAAAACGAAAAATTGAAAGATTATTTGAATAGACATGTTGATGTTAATTTAATATATACTGATGAAACAGGTACTTGGCAATGGGTACTTGATGTTGTAGAAAATTCAGGATTTTGGTTAGATGCTTTTGAATCGAAAGAATCTGCAAGAGATTATTGTGTTAAGAATCGTCTTAGAATAGCAATGGAAGTTAATCATCAAACTAAAGAACGTAAGATTAGTATCTAATAAGGATTAAAATTATGTGTGGAATTTATGGATACATCGGTTCTCCTGAATCTATTAAAGAATATCATAATATTGTATTAAAGATGTTTATTGAGATGGGTGTTGAAACAGAAATTAGAGGTAAACATGCAACAGGTTTTTATGGTATTTGTGGAAATGAAGTTTTTTTAAATAAAGCACCTGTACCTGCATCAGATTTTTATTTGCATAAAGAAGTATTTGATAGTATTAATAAAAATTTGCCAAGTATTATGATTGGTCATAATAGACATGCTACACATGGTGATCCAAAAATAAATTCTAATAATCATCCATTTTATACATCAAGATTCGGATTTATTCATAATGGTATTGTAGGAAGGGTTACATCTCCAGAAAAATTAGGAATAAGACCTGAAACAGAATGTGATAGTGAATGGATATTCAGGTATTTTATTAAACATTTTTATAATGGTAAAAATCAGATAAATACTATAAAGAAAACAATGGTTGAATTTGAAGAAGGTGATTTTGCTTGTGCTATGATTGATGCAAAAGAAAGAAAATTATTTTTGTTTAGAAATGTTGGTAGACCAATTGCAGTTTGGTTCAACAAAAAAATGAATATTATTTTCTTTTCAAGCACAAAAGAAATTATGATTGATTCTGCAAAAGCTGTTAAATTAGAAATTAATGCTGATGATATTTATTATTTGAAAAATGGTAGAATTTTACAAATTGATGAAAATTTAAATATCAAAAAAGATTTGGTTGAATATACACCACCGCCGCCATTACCTATTTCTGAACCATATAAATATACTGTAAAAGCTGTGGCAAAGAAAAAAAATATTGTTAGTGATGGAAAATATCCAACTTGTAAAAAATGTGGAAAAATGTTTTTGAATGAATCGTATTTGAATAATCATATAGAAAAAGAACATGAACATAAATATGCAAATATAAAGAAAAATATTTCGTTGACTTATAAAACACCAGTTAATTATTCAGCTGATGAAATTAAACTTAAAATTCATAATAGGTGTATAGAAATAAAAACAGCTAATACTGAAAAGATGGAAATGTTATTTGAAAGGATTGACATTGATTTAGATACTTTAAGAACAATGATTACTAAAGTTGAGGTAGAAGAATTTGTTCAAAAAATATTTACTGATATTGGTGTGCAAATATGATATTCGCTATTAATGAAAGTAAAATTTTAAAATGTTTAGATTGGAAAGATTTAGTACGAAAGTTATATGAGCGAACCTTCGATGAAGTTGACAATAAAAATGAATATATGTTATTAGTACAACAAAGAATAAAATCTTTATATGCTGAATATATACCAACAAAAAAATATAAACAATTTTGTTTGGCCTTAAATAAAATTGGAATATTGACTTTAATGAAATGTAGAATGTGTGATAATTATAGAAATTATTTAGGATTACATTTATGTGATCTTGGCAAAATTGCTAAACCTAATAATATGTGTTGCAGTTTTTTTATTAATGGAGATGTGAGTGAAAGGGGAAAAAAATGAAATTTATTTCTACTGAATTTGGGTTTGTCAAATCTATAGAATTTGATAAAGTTGAACTAAAGTTTAAAATTCAATATACAATGCATCTTTTTGAAGCTTTACAATTTGCGCATACTAAAACAGCAGTTGGTGCCATGAATAAAGCAAAAATTAAAGGATTTGTTTATGGACCATATATTGAGGTACCAATTTCTCCTACTGAAAAATTATTTGAAGTAGTAAGAAGAAGAGAATATTATTCTTTTAATAATGACGAAAAACATGAAGTATTAGAATATTTTCCTGAAAGAATGTTTAATTGTGTTCAAACTGATGAAAAGTTTGTTACAAAACGAAATACTGAAATAAAATTGTTTAAATTTTTTCCTTTAAAAGACGCAATTAAGTTGTCTATAGAAAAAAATTCTGAAATGTTAAAAGAATTAAAAAGAAAAATAGCTGCACAGAAAAAACAATTAAAATTGTTAGGTTAATCTTTTATTTAATTTGATGATGATATTTTTATAAAGGAGAAATTATGAATTTATTTGAATCAAATGAAAAAAAATTAAAAAAACTTTTTGAAGAACAAGAAAAACTAAATAATAAAATACAAAAATTAGTAAAAGAAAATTCCATCATACAAAATGAATTAGATGAAGAATATTCTAATTCTTTGCCATCTGATTTAGAAAAATTTTCTGGAGAACAAATAAATTGGTTATTATCTTATAATAACAAATCTTCTGAAACAAAACATAAAATTTTGTCAGAAATTACTAGAAAATATTTTTGGGCATTTTCAGGTTTTTGGTATTCAATAAATCAAGCAGCATTACAACTTTCTTTAGAAAAAATAAAATGTAATAAAATAAAAATCATAGAATTTTTCAATTTGATTTTTAAATATATAAAAACTATGACAATTGATAGTAATGGTAATATTGAAACTGGAAAAATAATAACTATTACTGGTTTAGCATCTATGACAACTTCAACTTTATATGTTAAAGAAAATTGTTTAACTTTATATATTACAAGTTATAGAAAAAAAGATTTTAAATCATTTGATGAATTTTGCTCTTGGTGTGAATTACAACATCTAGAAGATTAATACGGAGATTTTATGAAATATAAAATAGTTTGTTATGTTTGTGATAAAGATGTTAAATTAGGGAAAATATGTTCTTATTGTGGAAGCAATCAAAAGAAAAGAGTAGAAAAAATAGAAAAAATCAAGAGTTTAATTCTTGATCGTTTCATTTGCACATATGAGAAAATGAATCATCAAGAATTTGCTTTAAAATTAGGTTGTATGATAATTGGCCGTTATGGTTCATATGGAAGAAAAGATTCTTGGTGGCATTTAGGTTCAACATATGATACACCTGAAGCAAAAACATGTGGTAAGTCACAATCTATTATTGAAGCTAGAAATGAACTTGAAAAAGCAATAATAAATTCACTTAAAAGTATTAGTTTGGAGAAAAACGATGGAAAATGAAATTGAAAAACTTAATGAAATAAAATTTCAAGAGTTACCTGTTGAATATTTAAAAAAACAAATAATTAATTCGCAGAGAAGAATTCAATTAAATTTAATGGATATTTTTAATGATCCATCAGAAATATCAGATATTATATCAAAAAAATTAAAAGAATTAAAAGATTCTATATTTGTTGAATTTCCGGATGCGGTATTAACAAATAAATTTGATATGTTAATTGAATATGATAGTACAAAAAGGGAATCATTTAATACGTTACGAATTTGGTTTACCAGATTTGAAACAGATAAAGAATTATCTTATAGAACAAGTATGGAATCTTCAATGTTAAATAAAGATTATTATTTAGCACAAATGAAAATTTCAGAAATTAAACGAAAAGAAATTAAATTATTGAAAGAAAAAGAAAATGCTAAAAAGAAACTTGAAGAACATGATCCTGAAATAATAGCAAAAAAACGACTAGAAAGAAGTCTTAAAAAAGAAATTTAGCTTTTTACTTAATAGTAGTTGATATTTATTTAAACAATAAAAGGAGATAAAATGGCTGATTTAAATTCACTTTTAGAAAACGCAACACCTAAGGTTAAAAAAGCAAAAAATGAAAAACCAATTATAGAACTTCCAAAAAAATTGAAAGAAAGTTTGAAATTGTTTTTGAAATGGAAAAAAGAAGAAAAAGTTGCAGCTGGTGAAAAGAAAGCTGCTGAAGCCCCCGTTTTGGAATTTTGTATTAAAAAATATCAAGAAGATGCTTTGGCTGGTAATTTTAATTCCTCATATTTGGTACCGGTTGATGAAAATACAAAAGTTAATTTTATTTGTACTGATAAATTTTCTGTTGCTCAGGATCAAATATCTGAAATTAAAACAATTTGTGGTGATGATTTTGACAAGTTATTTGATAAAAATGTCAATGTATTTTTAAAGCCAGAAGTATTATCAACTCCTGAATTAAAAGAAGAAATTACGGCAATATTGGGTGACAAATTTTCTAAGTTTTTTGCTTCTGAAGTTCATTATTCAACAAAACCTGATTTTGATGAAAATTACATGGAAATTTTAAGTGTGAAAAAACAGAAAGAAATGAGAAAATTCGCTGTACAATCTAAGCCGTATTTCAAATAATCATTTTCCTTTATTATATTTTTCCTAAAGAGATAGATTTTTCTATCTCTTTTTTTTGTTTGTGTTGATATTATTATAAAAGGAGAAATAAATGAAACTAGAACACGTTGAATTAGCAATAAAACGAATGGAAAATTTTTTAGGTAAGTCTATCGATAAACTTCCAAAAGAAGCAGCAGAAGATTTATTAGTACTAATTAGTACTGCAAAAGAATATGCTCAAGAAAAAAAGAATTAATTTTATTTTTCTTTAATAAAAAACCATGTTGGATAATCTTGTTTTGTTAAATTCATTTTTGGTGTGTATGGAAGAGTTTTAATAAAATTATTAACTGCTGTTTTAACACCAAATTGTCCATAAGTTCTAAGACCATCAACATAATCATGTCCAGAGAAAAGGCCACCAACTTTCAATTTAGGGTACCATAAGGTTAAGTCTTCTGTGACGCCTGCCAAGTCGTGTCTTGCATCTATATAAATAAAACTGAAGAAATTATCTTCAAATTGTTTTACAGCTTCATTTGAAAATGCTCTTACTATTTTTATTTTATCATTTTTTCTAAATTTATTTTTAACAGATTTTAGATATTTCTCTTGAATAACATTGCTTTGATTTGCTATATCAACATAATCAGTTTGTTCTTGCCAACAATCAACTAAATAATAACTATCATAATTTAACCATTTTGAAGTTATTACTTTTGCGAATCTACCACATTTAACACCAATTTCAACAGCATGACCAGTAATATTTAATTGATTTAAAACATTTGGCAATTCTTTTCTTTTATCTATTTGAGGTAACATTCTTCTTGACCCTTTCATTTATTTAAGTAAAGTATATATTTTATCAATCTTTTTTTGCAAAATAGTTTGATATTTTAAATATAAGTAGAATAATTTTAATTTGGAGGTTAAAATGTCTAAAGAAATAGTAGCAATGAGTGAAATAGCAAAAGATCCTTGTTTGGAAATTATTCAGTTATTTAGAATAGCGAATAAAAGGTGTGGTGAGACAAGACGTCAATTTAATTCAGCAACTGATGAAAATGAAAGACGACAAGCTGAAGCAGAATATAAAGTATGGCGTTATCAAAAATTACCTGCATTTAAAGCACAGGCAAGAGAACATGATTTTGAAATTTGGGTTAATCCTAATGGCAAAACTGGACACACATATTCAAAAGATTACAAATTAACTGACGATGCAGATAATGATATTGAAAGATTTCATTTAAATTTAGCTGGTAGAAGGACAACTATACAACAACGTATAGATGCAGCAATTGAAGAAGAAACTGGTGAGGTAGAACCACCTGAAATTGAATCTGCCGAAATTGAAACTATAGAAGAATCTACTTCTTTAGAAGAAGAAGAAGATGAAGGTGAAGAATAATAAGTTGGAGAAAATTTATGTTTGAAAATTCTGTGATTAAAAGTGAAGAAAAATCTGCAATTGCTATATTTGTTTATGGTTCATTGAGGGTTGGATTATATAATTATAAAAGATTTGATCTAGATAAATATGAATCAATAAAAAATGTCACACTAAAAGGTTTTTATGAAATATACACCTTTGAAGGACTTGGATATCCGTTCCTTTCACCATCTGATACTTTCAATAGTATTGAAGGTGACATCATTTTTATAACAGATCATAATGTATTTAATTCAATTGAAAGAATGGAACTTTGTGCTGGTTATGAACGTGAAACTGAAACAATAAATGAAACATTCGTTTGTTTTTGGATTTCAAAAAGGGAGTCGCAATTTCACGGCAAAATTTTTATACCTAATAATAATTGGTTGCAATTTATGAATATGAATAATAATGTCATTAAACGAAAAAAATTAGTAAATGATTGGGCGATTATTAGAACAAGTAATAAAACAAAAATTATAAATGATTGGATTATTAAAACAAAAAGTACTAATACAGTTCAAGATGTATATTCACTAATTGATTCGTTAAAAATTGAAAGAAAATTGCCACCAAGAGATGCCAAAGGACGATTTATTAAGGAGAAAAAATGAATTGTACTAATTGTAACAATCCTATTCCAGAAGAAAGATTAGAAGCATTGCCAAATACAAAAACATGTGTTTCTTGTAGTTCTGTTCAAAAGAAAGCTGTTGTTGAAATAGCAACTGGTAAAGATTGTGAAATACAATTTGTAGAACTAGAAACAGCTAAAAAAGTTCAAGCATTACAAAATAATTTTTTAGGATATTAGTTATTTGTCAATATTTGGTTGATATCTTAATATGAAAACAAATTTAACTAATCTAGAACAAGCAATTTATGATAAACTTTTACAAAATGGTGAAGGTGGTATTGATGAAATTGCTGGAATAAGGTGGAAAAATGTTTATTTACCTAATGTTGGAAATACTAAGGAATTTGCCGGTATTTTATCTTCACTTACAAAAAAAGGTTTGTATCGTGAAGTAGAAAAAGATTTTGGAAGGGTTAAAATATGAAAACTGATATTGACAAAGTAATCGCACAAATAGTTGAAAAATTTTTACCAAGATTCAGTGGTGAAAATATTGGTTTGTTATTCTCAATAGAACTACGATTTAGTCATTACGGTAAAACGCAAGAAACAGCTAAAAATATTAATGTTAATATATTATTTCAACGACCAGCAAATTATACTCGTGTATTAGCAATGATTAATCAAAACAAATTTGTTTGTAATGACATTTTTGACATGACAGAAGAATCATATCACGATTCATGTTGGCGGTCAGATGGTTTTTCATTTTTAAGAATGCTGATACAAAAAGAAAAAGAAAATTTTGAAAATGAAATTAAATCACAAAAATATAGTTTTGATGTTTGTTTAGGCTTCGTACCTTTCGAATTTGTAGAAATTAATAAAATATCACCTGTATCTTCTGAAGCATATGAAAAAAGAATGAAAGTTAATGTAGGAAAATGTTTGAATTTGAATGATGCAATGTTGATTATTTTAAAAGAAATAAAATCTTAGTTATTTTAATTATTTGGTTGATATTTTAATATGAAAACAAATCAGGATCCAAAATTGCAAATAGAACAGATTAAGACTATATCAAAATCTATTCAATTTAATAATGTTTATGTTTTAACCGGTAAGAATGGTACTGGAAAATCTCTTGTTAGAAAACTGGTAGGTTTTCATTTAGCCGATAAATTAGGAACACCTGATGCAAAAATAGTAGCATCAACTTCACTTCAACAAAGAACAGAATTAAAATCAAGTTTTGGTGCATTTTCATCAATAATGCATGATGATCCTTCAAATCCTACAAGCTTGGAAACATTTTCTAAAATACAAGCATTATTGAAAGTTCTTTCTGTTAATAATAAACGATTTTTAGTTATTGACGAACCTGAAATCGGTATGGGTGAAGAAATGGTTTTAGCTTTAATAGATTATCTTAATAATGCTTTTAATCCTTTACCAGAATTTTGTTTAGGTGTTCTTATAATTACACATAATCGTGTTATTGTTAAAAATTTAAATGCAGAATTTTTAAATCTTGAAAATATGTCTAAGGATGAATGGTTAAATCGTGAAATTGTTCCAACAGATCTTAATAAATTTAAAGAAGATTCTTTAAATTTATTTTTAGAAATTCAAAATACTTTAAATAAGAAATGACGAAAATGAAAAAAGTTATTTATTTAAATGAAAAACCTTACATTATAGCTGTAGGTTCTTTAATTAAAAAAAATGGTATCATTAAAATAATTGATATAAATGGCAAAATTGTTGAAGGAACGAATTTACAATATTTTGAATTTACTAAAAAAGCAATTAAAGAAAGAATAAATTTAGCAAATAATTTAATTGAAAAATTTAAAACAGAAAAATTGATGCCACATAAAATTATGTCGTCAGATATAACAACAAAAGATGTTTATACATTTTATTATGCTGAATATGATGAATATTTACAAAATTTTAAAAAACAAAATAAAAAATTATGTTGTTCATGTTTACCAATGTCATATCATTCATGGCTTTCTATAAACAAAATAAAATGTACTAATTCATTAATTAGATGGTTTAAGAAAGTTAATAATAAACTACAATCATTTTTATAATCTTAATTTTTATTTTATGTTGATATCCTATAAAGGAAAATATAAAATGAAAAAATCTATAATTTATAATTTCATAAAACAAAAATTAGCTACAGATAAAAAATGGCAAATTAAGGCTTTGTTAGCTATTTATCAACGACAAACTATAGAGGAACGAAATTCAAATAGCACTATTATTCATAATGATGTTGGATTTTCAGGTTGTGATGCAGAAATATTATCATCATTCGCAAAACAATGGCTTTCTAAATGGTTTTTATCACCTAAACAGGCAGCAATTTTAGCACACAAAATGCCAAAATATTGGAAACAAATATATGATATTTCTGATAAAGAAAAACTAATGAAAATTATCAATACAGATGCAACTATCACAATTACACCATCTGTAACAATTCCAGCAATTATACAAAAACAACAAATTTCTATTTGGGATGAAGGTGAAGAATAAAAAAGGAGTTAGAAATGGTACTTTCAAAAACAGAAGAACGAATTCATTATTCTCTTGAACATTATCTTTCGAAAGGATGGGAATTGGTTAAACAAACACTTAATTCTATTACATTGTATAAAAACAAAAAAACCATTAAACTTGTAATTGTGAAAAAATAAAGGAGAGTTATGGAACATTTTGTAGATAATTTTTCATACAATGGTGTGTTTGTTAATCAAAAGCCAGGTCAAGCTTCATACAAAGCTAAATTTAAAACTTGGGATTTGCATGATGTAGGCGTTGCTATCTGCGAATGCACCGATGGAGTTAGTCGACATATTCCAACATGTCAATTAGTTGGATTCAATTCTAATAATTATCCTAAACATAAAATTCCAACAGAAGTCACTGAAATGGTTAAAAAAGTAGGTGTACATTTAGGTGTTTCATCACATTCGTAAGGAATTAAATGGAATTAGGTGATTTAAGAAAATTTAGTACAAAACAAATTTATTCAGCATGTAGTAAATATGCAGATCCTGAATTCGCTGCATTAGCTGCATGGTATGTATTTCATAATAAATTACCTAACAGAAATTTATCTTATTTATATGGACCTTGTAAAAAAGAAATGTTTATTGAAAAAAGAATCATAGATCTTATTTTAAAACATTATCAAAATAATAGATTAACTGGTCAAACAACATCTTTATTACCAGTAATAGATAATTAAACAAAATTTTAAATGAATGACTCGCCACATCTAACACACATTGATTTTACATATGTTTTAGATACAGTTTTAAATTGATATAAATTGTCTTCAAATGGATGCGGTATTGAAGCATCATATTTTTCATTCATTAAACATTCTTTAATATCTTGTGAAATTTTTAAAATTACTTGAGCATTTGGTTCATGTTCAATTTCATTAAAAATTGGTTTTATTTTATGCCCAAAAATTTTTCCAAATATTCCAGAACATTCACTCATTGTTTACTCTCCTATAATATATTTGTATTTGTTTTTAATTATTTTAGTTTTAACTAATACAATAGAATATTTACTAAATTTTTCTTGATTATTTTTTCTAGCAATATCTTCAGGACTACTAAACCACATGCTGTTTTTATTGCCATGATAATTTGAACCTAAAATTAAACAGAAATTTTCTACAGATGCTTGATCGTCAGTATTAAATCTATATATTACTTTTCGAAGTGGATCTATTAAATCTATCACTGTACACCTTTGAATTTTTTAGCTAATTTTTCCTGTTTTTCTTTTTCTAATTTATTGAATTCAATTAAATGATCATCATTACAAAATAAAAGAGGATTAATATTGATAAATGCAGAATGTCCTTGAATTAAATCTTCAGCATGTTTTGGTTTTCCACAAAATATACATTTAATTTTTTCAGCTAAAAATAAAGGAATATATTTCTTGTTTATTTTAACAAGATGTTTGTTTATTTCTATCCAACTATCATTATACGCTTTTCTATGATTCAGCGCTTCTTCTGAATATCCGTTCCATTTTTTAAAATCAATTTTAAATGTTAGTTTATTTATTGTATCATCTCGTTCTTTAATATATTCTTCAAATATTTTTCTTTTTTTCAAAATTGCTTTTGCTGGATATTCTGCAGGTGAATTTGTATAATCTGTTTTTTCTTTTATATGTTCTCTTCCAGTTTTATAATTACTAGCTGATACAAACTGTGCTGTGATGTTACTCATGTGACTCCCTTAAAATTTAAAATTTTGTTTAATTATCGGTGAATATTCTAAAAAATTCCATCCTCTTAATTTTAATTTGTTTATCCTTCCTAATGTTCGTGATTCATTATTAAATTCACTATTTAATATAGTTCTAAATTGACTATTTTTACAATCATTTATGGCATCATATTTTTCATTTAAATAATACTTATTATTTTCTTTTTTTATTGAAACAGCACAACATGATAAATCTACTTCTTCGATCATAAATGATTTTATTTTTTCTATTGATTCATTTTCAAAAATATATCTACTCTTAAGTCTATTATATTCAGCTTTAAAACCTTTAGATTTACCTTCATCACTCATGAAAAAATGTCCAAATTTTGGAACAATTAATTGAATAGGAATATATGAAACATTATTCATAAAATCAATTTTAGAACAAAAATGATATGTCACAACATTAAACCATTCAATTTCATATCTAGTATTACATATTTCACAATGACAATTCGTTGACATTTCTTTAAATTCACATATATCAGATCTGTATTTTTTTGATTTTAAAAAATTATCTATTTTTTCGAAAGTTTTACCGATTGTTATTATATCAACATCGTGAATTTCTTTATCAGCTAATGAATCTCTAATAGCTCCACCAAAAATTATCGGATCACCAAAATTGAAAATTTCTTTAATATCAAAATTGACGAATTTGTTAATATAATTAAAAATATTTTCAATTTCCATTTGTTATCATTTCCATTTTTCTATATTTTGTATATTGCATATTCTCTTTTTTTAATTCTATATTTTCTTTTTTCAAAATTTCGTTTTCTATGATAATAGATTGTAATGTTGTAACATTATTTGAATTTGATTCTTTTATTAACTTTAATAGATTATTTTCTGTTAATTTTTCAAAAGCTGCCCATAATCTAATTTTATCTTCTTTTTTTAAAATATCATTAGAATTAACTTTTAAATGATCTGCACCATTAGCTATCCATAATTCTATTTTTAAATGTTCATTTTTAGCATTATGTTTGTCTGCTATCCACTGATGTGAATTATTTAACAGACTATGTTCAAGTTCATCTACTAGAGTTGTTTTAATTATAGGTTCTGGTGGAGGATTATTCGGAATTTCGATTACAGTATGTTCAGTTATTTGAAGGAAGTTTCTAAGTTTAGTTCTTAAATAATTTGATAAACTATTCATGTTGTATTGTAATCATTCCTGAACATCTAGAATCAATTTTAAATTTAATATAATAATAATCCATATCTAATTATCTAACAAAGTTATAGATGGTTCAAATAACTTTGTTTTCAGTTTCGATTTTACATTTAGTTTCAATTTCACATTTTTGACACTCTTCAGTTGTAGCTCCAGTTTGTTGAAATTCTTGTTCAAGAAAAGAAGTTGATTCAAATGAAAAATGATTTCCAAAAAATGGACATGCTTGTTTTGTTTTCATATTATCCTCTATTTAAAATAAAGTTGTTCATAAGCAGCTTTTATTTTTTGAAATTGTTTTGTTGTATCTTCATTTTTATTTTTATCAGGATGGTATAATAAAGCTAATTTTCTATAAGCTGATTTAATTTCATCTTTGGAAGCTGATATAGAAATTTCTAAAACAAAATGTGGTGATTGACCATTTAAAATTAATTCAATTTCATTTTCGGAAAATCTGTCACTAAATGCTTTTTGCCATTGTGAAGCACAACCAAAACCTTCTTTTTGAACATCATATTGTTCATAAATAAATTCTTTTCTTTGTTTTGCCATATTTAAAATATTATCATAAATTTATTGTTAAATAGCTTATTTATGTTGTGATATAAAAATATTATTTTCAATTTTTGTTATTTCTTCTACTCCGTTATTAATTGCTTCATTTATATCTTGTATTACTCTATTTGTAAATTCAAATATTTTATTACAAACATTACATTTAACAGATTGTTTTTCTGCATAAATATTTACTAATATTTTGTTATTACAATAAGGACATAATTTAGTTCCTGTTGTCATGTTGCTTTTTCCTAAGTTAAAAATAATTTTTGATATTCTAATGGATTTTGATATTTTAAAATTAATAATTCAGAACGTTCTTGCGATGCTATTGCACGATTAACCCAGAATGTTGATAACCTTTTTAAAACTTGAGTTGCTTCCAATAAATTTGAACTGCACGAATTCAATTGTTTTGTTGAAATCATAATTTTTCCTTAAGATAATTTAAGAGAACTTATATCCCAAACTGGCACGTATATTTTACCACGATTATTACAATGATAACATTGAATTATTGAACCATTTAAAATTATTGTAACTATGCCAGAACCAAAACATTTATGACAATCAATTTTTGGGTTTCCATTTTCAATACAACGACATTTTACCCGTTCAAATTTTTTAGAAGGAATTTGTCCAGAACCATTACATATTTCACATTTAATATGATCATATTTTAAAATGTTAACACATTTCTCATCATTATCAACAAATGTTAAAGTATTGCCACAAAAACAAGATAACGATTCTTTTTCAACTTCATCATATAAAACAGATAACGCATCATATGCACCTTTACGATGTCCATTACCACAATATAGAATATTAAAATGTTCCATAATAGTAATGTCAACAATAAATTAAGCAAAAGATATTTTATTATTAGTAATTGAAATTAGTATTTCTTGCTTTTTAGTTTTTAAATATGATGTTGCAATATTTATTCTACCATCTTTGTTAACTTTCATTTTAGATGGTAAATTTTTAAAACAAACTATATCGATGTTACTAATATCAAATTGTGTTCCAGGATTAGAATTAAATATTCTTACTAATTTTGCTGGGACACGTATTTTCTTTGGACATTTTATTTTATAAGTTTTAAATTGTGATGCTGCATTGTGTGTTTGCAAATTAGAAATTTGATTAGATGTCGAAACTATTTTTAACATTTTTTGAGTTGGTAATTGATGTTTTTTGATTGTAGTTTGTGAAGTTAATTTATAATGTTGTGCATCACTATAATCAGGGAAATAAACTGTTGCTTTAGTTTGTATATTGTTAGAAGTTACATTTATTAATTCTTTATTATAATTATGCTGTGAAAAATCATAAGTTCTCAAAAATTTAGCGACTTCTTTGTTTCTAATCCACACCCCATCTCTTTTAATAGCATTTGAAACGTCAACTGAAGTAAATAATTCACCATCATCAACTAAGCTTTTAATTTTATCGATTATTACCTGTGACATAAATTCTCCTTTATTCTATTATTAAAAGATTTTTAGTTAGATAATTCTATTAGATATGACAAGTTATGTTGTTCTAATGAATAAACAATATATTCGTCATTTTGCAATGCTTGACCTTTAATTGCATGGACAGAATCATAACCTCGTTGAGGACCACAAGGACTATAAGCTTCGTAAGCTTTACCCATAGCTACATCAGCAATAAACAAGAATGTATTTTTAAATTTGTTTCTTGTACCTTGCCAACTTCCCAAAGAATAGTTTAATGATTTTGTCGAGTTACTTGCAAAATACAATCCATCGGAAAACATCCGCCCTGTAACCCCAGGTGCATTACAAGGTGGAATAATCAAACCGTTTTTCAAAATGCTTAAAACATTACAATTTCTAGAACCGTGAAAAAGTTCTTTGATATTACCATACTTTTTCCCTTGAGATTCGAATTTAGAATATATTGTTGGAATTTTAATCTTGAAAATATTTTTTACTTTATATTGCCATATATGCTTATGATTCGAAGCTTTAGAATTTTCTACATATTTTTCTAATTGTTCATATTTCTTTTTATCTTTTAAAACTTCAATATCAGAACCAAGCGCATTAAGTTTTTGTTGTGAACCTTGTGAAAGTGAAGAACCCATAGTAACTGCTGAACTTAATTGATCTAAAAGATCATATTCATTTGCTAATTTATTTTCATCTAAAATCCAATCACTTTGTAAAATTTTATGTCCGAATTGATGTGGGATAAGAGAAAAATAAGCAGTATTGAATTCTGCAACAGCTTTAGATGTTTGATCAAGTTTGCTATTTTTTAATAAATTTTTTAATTCATTTAGTGGAATTCTAGCTTTATCAACATGTTGTTGTGTAACTGGACCAAGAGGCGTTTCAAATCCACTTGCAGTAAGTTTGAAAGTTGTTAATGAAGTAATATTATGAATATTTTCTTCTACTATTTGATTTACTAATCTGCTAACTTCATGTTCCATATCTTTAAATGATTGTTTTATTGCTTGTGTATCAGCTGAAACTTTAACAGAAGTTGTGGCGATTGATTTATTACAAATATTAGTAGAACCAACATTTGGTTTTACAGTTTCAACTTCTACATATTTTTCTATCCTTTCTTCACCTGTATCTTCATCTTTTAATTTTTTACCTTTACATTTTTTAGTTATTATTCTATCAAATTCTTTTTCTGCTAATGAAAAGTTGGTAATTGGTTTACCTTCATAAGAAATTCTTTCATCATAAACGTTTGTTTTGCAAAGCCTTCCATAGTGAGAAAAAATTCTATATTCATTATCTTTACTTTTTTGTAATTCTAAACAATAAAATTTATTATTGTTTGCACTTGGATTGCCACACATTAAAACTTTAAATTTTAATGTTTCATCAAATTTTCCAGAATCATTAGTTAAAACTTTTTCAGCTTTTAGTTCCATTTTTTTTGGTCCTTTCATCCAACCATTAGATAAAAATTCATTTATTTTAGAATAATGCACAGCTTTGTTTTTATTTCCGTCATTCATCCAATGTTTTTCTTTTGCGCCTATTTTCCCCTTGATCCAACCATCTTTCAAATACTGTTTAATTTTATATTTTTTAACCATTTTATTAATAATTCTATTATTAATCCAAACGGTATTTTTACTTAATCTACTTAATTTATTTAAAGTTATACTAGTCATTTTAGGTTTATTTTTAGCAGAAATACTCATCAATTTTTTAGTAGCTTCTGAAAAATAACTGTGTCTACCTCTAGACCATCCATTTTTTATATATGATTCTAGATTTTCTTTTTTAATACAAATTGATTTTTTACCATTAGTTACCCATCGTTTATCTTTTAATTTATCTTTTGTTTTTTTAGATAAATGACTACCTTTTATAGATTTACTTAAATTAAGTCTATGTTGTAAAGTTTTAGGTTTGCCTTTCTTAGCATCACTCATTTTTTTAAGTGTTTCTTGAGAATTTATTTTACCTTTATGTCTTTTTCTAATTGCATTTTTATGTTTTCTTGACATATTCGTTAAACCTTGACCACCATCACATAAATTTAAAAGTGAACCCAATTTTAAATCTTTTCTTCCTATTTTAGCTATTAAGTCAATTTCTAATTTATTAGCTTCTTCAGCTGTTAGATTTTCTTTTACTTTGTAAATTTTAGGGCTTAAACCTTTTTTAAACATCTTTT
>Ga0172380_10002616_pt1 | contig 27089 bp, 28 predicted proteins | sample Leawe162metaG_FD_119747 | JGI IMG/M metagenome (GOLD analysis project Ga0172380, IMG submission 119747) | Leachate microbial communities from a municipal landfill in Southern Ontario, Canada - Leachate well 162 metaG | ecosystem: Engineered > Solid waste > Landfill > Unclassified | place... | reverse complement strand
TGGTGTCGCCAAGATGTACGACAAACCGGTCCGTATCGGGGTTAATTGGGGTAGTCTCGACCAGGAGTTGGTAGTCGGCATGATGGACAAGAACGCCAAGCTGGCGCAGCCGAAGGAGGCGGGTGAGATTACGCGTGAGGCGCTTATCGTGTCTGCGCTGCAAAGTGCACAGCGCGCCGAGGAGCTCGGCCTGCCTCATGACCGTATCGTGCTCTCCTGTAAAGTGAGCGATGTGCAGGACCTCATTGCGGTATATAGGGAACTCGCTAAACGTTGTGACTATGCGTTGCATCTTGGGTTGACCGAGGCGGGCATGGGTTCAAAAGGTATTGTCGCCTCCACTGCTGCGCTCGCAGTACTGCTACAGGAAGGAATTGGTGACACCATTCGTGTTTCACTTACCCCCGCTCCCGGTGGCGCACGAACCGAAGAAGTTCTGGTGGCGCAGGAAATCTTGCAGACCATGGGGTTGCGAGCCTTTGCACCTATGGTCACTGCCTGCCCCGGTTGCGGGCGCACTACGAGTACGGTTTTCCAGGAGTTGGCACAAGACATCCAGATTTATCTGCGGACGCAAATGCCACGGTGGCGAGAACAATATAATGGTGTCGAAAATATGACTGTTGCTGTCATGGGTTGTATCGTGAATGGCCCCGGGGAAAGCAAGCTGGCAAATATTGGTATCAGCCTGCCTGGAACCGGAGAAACCCCATCAGCACCTGTCTATGTGGACGGCGAAAAAACCGTCACCCTGCGTGGTGACAACATTGCGCAGGAATTTCAACAGATTGTGGATACTTATGTGGCAAGTAACTACACAAGAAAGATGGGTTGAATCAGAATTTAGTTCAGTCCGACATGATCTGCCAGACTGAGCATGGCCCACACAGCAAAGAGCCCCGAACAATCGGGGCTCTTTTTTTCAGTTGGACTGAATAAGAGAGCTATTTCAACTTTTCGATACCCAACATTTTCATAATGCCACCCTCATAGAAAGGTTCTGAGCTGCCTTTTTTCATCTTTCGGATGAAGTATTTCTCAAAGGCCACTTTTGCCAGATGCACCCATTTTCCTTCAGAGAACCAGTTGACATTGCGCGGTGGAATTTGCGGGATTGCTACAAAAGCTACACCACTATCACCAAAGTCTGCCAGACAAACCGCATTCCAGGTTGCTTCCAGGTCAGCCGGTTGGCCAGTCAGATCGGCTTGAATGTTATGTACGGTGGCGGTGACCATGGATTCAATCATGTAGCCCGTCTTGGGAGTGCCAACCGGTACAGGGGTCGCTTCGACCGGGGGAATGGCAACGCACACACCAACTGCAAAAATGTTCTTGTATTTTTGATTGCGCTGATGCTTGTCCACCGTAACAAAACCGCGTGCCTGAACTAGGCCCTCAATACCGAAAACCGCATCGATGCCCTTGAAGGAGGGCAACATCATGCTGTAGTTGAACGGCAACTCATGGTTTTTCTTTTCCTGTCCCATGTCGTCATATTCAGTGACAAACATTTTGCCAGCCTCGACTTTTGTTACTTTTGCGTTACATATCCACTTGATGTGCTTGTCGCGCATGGCCGACTCCATGATGCCTTTGGAGTCGCCTACACCACCCAGACCAAGATGACCGATATAAGGCTCCGAGGTGACGAAGGTTATTGGAACCTTGTTGCGTATCTTGCGCCGACGCAGATCAGTTTCCATGATAAAGGCGTATTCATACGCCGGACCAAAACAGGATGCGCCCTGCACAGCACCAACCACAATTGGCCCCGGGTTGTTGCAGAACTGCTCCCATTCATCATGTGATTTCATTGCATGATCGAGTGTGCAGACAGAGTGGGTGAAACCATCAGGGCCGAGACCTTCCACTTCCTCGAATGCGAGCTTGGGGCCGGTTGCAATCACCAGATAGTCATAGTCGAGCTTTTGGCCGTCATTGAGTTCAAGCTGGTTCTGATCCGGGTGAACACGTTTGATTCCAGTCGAGAGAAAATTAATACCCTTGCGCTCCAGATAGCTGCGCATCGGAAGTTCGACATGCTTGCGCTCGCGCCACTTGACTGCGGCCCAAGGGTTGGATGGGGTAAATTGAAATGTTTCGCGATCAGATACAACGGTTACTTTATGCTGCTTATCCAGTTTCTCGCGCATCTCGTAAGCAGCCGGCATACCACCTACTCCAGCTCCCATAATCACTACATGTGCCATATCACCTCCAAATAATCCGATTAGTCAAAAAGTACCCATTACTCTGCACCGCGCATTAAACACAATCAGTCCCTCGTTGCCTATAACCCCTATTGATTGTCATAAGTATAGTTAATAGGAGTTACCGTGGTTTTTGGTAGTCCTCTTCCCCGTGCTCTTTGGCAAACAATACGGCCGCTTTGACGCGTGAAGACAGATTCAGCTTATTGAGGATGTGCCGGACATGCTGTTTCACTGTGTCGTAGCTGATATGCAAGGTGAGGGCGATCCCCTTATTGCTTTCGCCCAGCGACAGCAATTGCAATATCTCGCGTTCGCGCTCAGTGAGTAACTTCAGGGAATTCTTTGTTTCTTGCTCCGGAGTGTCCCCTTTGAGCAGGTCAATCATTTTGACTGTCATTGAGGGTGCAACAACAAGCTCGCCTGCGGCGACCCGTTTTATTGCCTCGACCACTTCATCCGGGGCCATATCCTTGAGCAGATAGCCACGAACCCCTGCGCGTATCGCATTACTCAAGTCTGTCTCCGAATCGCTCATGGTCAACATCACTGCGGGAAGGTTACAACCGTTTCTGCGCAATTCTTCAAGCATTGAAATACCATCCATCGGTTTCATGCGCAGATCAATGATGAGCAAATCCGGCTTCTGTTCGATGAGTACCTGCAATTCTTCCAAAGAGCCTACTGCTCCCAGTACCTCGATATCGTAGCAGTTGGAAAGCAATTCGCTCAACCCGCTACGGCACAGACTCTGGTCATCGACCATGGCCACTTTCAACTTCTCACTCATGCAGTTCTCTCCAATCGGCTCCAGGCTCGGGGAAATATAGTTGTACGCAGGTTCCCAATCCTTTGGTACTTTCCACCCGGATTTCTCCCCCGATATTTTGTGCCCGTTCACGCATGATGGTAATGCCATAGTGACCTTCAACGGGCGAGAAGGTGCCAACCCCATTGTCTTCAATGCTAAAAACAAAATAACCGCACAGTTGATTGACTATCAGGCGGGCGTGGCTGGCATTCGAGTGCTTGGCGATATTCGAAAGTGCCTCGCGCACAATGTTATACACCTGAATTTCATGTGCAAGAGGAAGATCAAGATCGGCGACATGAATCGAAGACTCAAGCAGGATATCGTGTTTTGTACGAAATTCTGCCGTCAATGTGTGCAGTGCTTTGAGCAGGCCGGCCGGATCCATTTCACTGCGAAAGTCAGTGATTAATGAGCGAACTGCTTTCTGACTGATTTCCAGCGCATCATCCAGTTCACCCGTATATTTTTTGACCATCAATTCGTTTTTATTGCGGACTGCCCCGTCCAGCAGTCGCGTACGCATACGGGCAAAATTAAGTGTCTGTGCCAGCGAATCATGAATTTCATTCGCGATTGTTTGCCGTTCCCGCAGTAGTTCGGAACGTTTTTCCTCACGATTGGATTTTACATACTCAATCAGAGATCTGAGTAATTCGGCATAGACGGCAGCCAGGCTTGCCGTTTTGCCGGAAGATGATTTGGGTGAGTCAAAAAATAAGGTGAAAACGCCCAGCAGAAGGCCAGGTGAGCTGGTGCTTTCCAGCGGCATTGAAAGTGCCGAGCGGCATTTTTTGTGTGAAGTGTTAACTTGTATCGATTCACATGTGTCTGTCACGCATAAGCCACGGCGAAAAGCATCCCGGCTGCAGTTCTCACAAGAAAGTTCGGTTATCGACTCCGGCCCGGTTTCCTCATCAGTCAATCCTACTGCGCTGATAACCTTTAGTGTTTGCTCGTCGGGGAGGAGCACGCGAATCGACCCGGCCCCAGCCTGTGTCAGATTGATGGCCAATTCGAGGTAGGTGTTCAGCAGTTCCCTGAAATCATTGGGGCGTGCAGTCTGGATCTGATCTTCAATACAGGCGTCAATACCACTGTTCAGTCCGGGCGGGTTGAATTCTGGCTCGTGTGCCCAGAAAAATTCAACACCATCCAGTTTTTTTAAATTTCTGCTCATTTTGCTTCGGAGTGGTCGTCCATTGTTTGTATTATAGTCACCGGGCTCATTCGAAAGGGGTGCGAACCCGTAGGTTATGACGCTTTGCCTTATATTTCAACCAAAAATCCCGTATCCGATACATAACCTATAGTAAATCCCCTTATCTGCACAGCCTGAATGGGGGCATATTGGATTACCCGATAAGGCTGTAGACAGATTGCGCCTTATTTTTGCCCAATAAAGAAAGACTACACAACGCAAACAAGGTATGAAAATCTGTATCGTCTCCGACAGTCATGACCGTTCAGATGTGCTGGTGGGTGCAATCACGGAGGCGCGACATGCTGGGGCGCAGGCCGTGTTCATTGTGGTGACTTGATTGGTGCCAACACCCTACGCGCATCCCTCAAGTTGGGCCTTCCCATTCATGCCGTGCACGGCAACAATCTGGATGACATCTCCGCACTGTATCGCATGATGGCCAACAATATCGGCATATTTACCTATCACGGAGAAGAGGCTACGCTGGAACTTGCCGGTCGCAAGGTATTTGTCACCCATATGCCGCACCATGGAAAGGCATTTGCCTGCACCAGCGACTACGACTTGGTCTGCCACGGTCACAGCCATACTGCACATGTTGATCGGCAGAAGCATATCAAAGGCGGAGAATGCTGGCTGGTCAATCCCGGATCGGTGGCAGTCCGGGTGTGAATGCCATTCCAACTTGGATATTGGCCAATCTGTCCGAATCCGACAAGTGGCAGAAACAGATTCGTGACATTGTGGAATCGGCCTACGACCACGGGGCGGATATGATTGTTACACCGTGCCAACTGTGTCAGGCCAACGTGGAGGTCTATCAATCCGAGATAAACAAGAAGCAGGACACCAAATTTGCTTTGCCTGTGATTTACTACTCACAGCTCTTAAGTGTCGTGTACGGTGCAAGTGTGGAACAGTCAGGTCTGGATGGACACGTGACTCAGCCGAAAAAATTGCAGGACATCGCAGGGATTAATGATGGGGCTATAATCCACACCCTTGGAACTGTAACCTGAACTGCAAGGAGCAACCATGCAACACCTCAAGCCCAAAGAAATTTTCGACTTTCTGCAAGCCAATCCCGAAGCAGTGTTCATTGACGTACGCAGCGAGATGGAATACATGTTTGTCGGTCATCCGCGTGGTTCCATCCTGATTCCCTGGGTAGATGGTCCGGACTGGGAGATTAATCCCATGTTTGTTGCCCATGTGCGCAAGGCAGCCAGTGTCAATCGCCCCGTGGTGTTGATCTGCCGCTCCGGTCGCCGTTCAGCCGACGCCGGACTGGCACTGGAAAATGCGGGGATCAAAGATGTTTACAATGTTGAACATGGGTTTGAGGGTGACCTCGATGAGAATCATCACCGCAATTCACACAATGGCTGGCGCTTTGACGGTCTGCCTTGGGCGCAGACTTGAATAGAGAATGGCTGTTGCGCCGACTGAAAAAATAGAGAGTGCCTTACGACGAACTGGAGAACTGCGTCATCACCTTGTTACGATGGCCCATTGGGGACTAAATCTGGCGATTCTGGCAAGACTACAGTAGTTTCTTACATTCTAAAGCCGCTTGCTGACTTGCATGATGCCGGCATCTTCTGCATGCGGTTTGATAGTGAAGCCCATGCGGTTCACCAGCTTGAGCATATTGTGGTTATGGCTCAATACTTCCCCTTCGATAACCTCTAGACCCTTTGACCGCGCGGCTTCCATCAAGGCGATCATAAGTCGCTGTCCCAATCCTTTCCCGGCAATACTATTGGCAACTACCAGCGCGAATTCACAACTTACTCCGTCCGGATTGATGGCGTACCGCGCAACCCCCAGTTCCGTTTCTGGCAGTTGGCCTTGAGTCACTGCAACCAGTGCCATTTCCCGGCTGTAATCGATTTGAGTCAGCCTGGCCAACATCTCCTCGGTCAATTCCTGCACGCTATTCATGAAACGGAAATATTTCGACTCATCAGACAGGTCGTGCACGAAGCGTTTGACCAAGTCGGCATCTTCGGGACGGATGGGGCGAATCACGATATCCGTTCCATCAGCCAGTTGCCATTGGCTCACCAAATGGGTGGGGTAGGGATAGATTGCCATATGGGCATAGCGGTCGGTGCCGGGTTGGCGATATTCAACTACCACCCTTGCATCCGCAGCCAGCACCCCTTGTTCATCCAGAATCAATGGATTGATATCCATTTCCTTGAGCAAGGGAAGTTCGCACACCATTTCAGACACCCGTAGCAGCACATCTTCCAGAGCATCCATGTTGGCGGGAAGCATGTTGCGAAAGGTGCCCAGCATCTTGGCGATGCGCGTACCACGTATCAGTTCGCGTGCCAGGAAACTGTTCAGAGGCGGCAGCGCGACTGCGCGATCCCCCATGATCTCAACTGAAGTTCCTCCCGCACCAAAAGTGATGACAGGGCCGAACACGGGATCGGTGGTGACGCCAATCATGAGTTCTCGGCCATTTGCCTTCACGATCATCGGCTCGATAGAGATGCCGTCAACTCTGGTGCCGGGTCGGTTGAGTTGCACGTTGTCAATGATGTGCTGGTACGCAGCACGTACTTCATGCGCATTACGCAAGTTAAGTATCACGCCACCGGCATCACTTTTGTGCGTGATATCCGGTGAGTTGACTTTCATTGCTACCGGGAAGCCGAATTGTTGTGCAATCAACAGTGCCTCATTCGGCGAATGGGCAACCATGGTGCGTGCCACGGGAATATTGAATGAGGCCAAGAGCGCCTTGGATTCCATTTCTGACAGTACATTGCGGTGCTCCTGCAGGGCACCCTCGATAATCAGGCGCGCGCTTTCCACATCCGGTTCGTCATGGTGTGAGAAAGGTCCTGGCATTTGCATCAGCAGCTTCTGATTACGGTAATAGGCGGATAAATGGGAAAAAACTTCCACCGCTGGTTCCGGTGTGCGGAAGTGGGGGCGATGTGCCTTGGCGAAGGCTTCACGCGCCTCTGCGACTTGGGTCTCTCCCATCCAGCAGGTCAAGAGCGGTTTGCTGTGACTGTTCGCGAGTTCGATCATTGCCTGTGCCGACTCCAGCGGTTTTGTCATCGCCTGCGGTGTCAAAATGGCCAATACACCATCTACATTCTCATCATCCAGGCATGCTTTGACCGCATGGTGATAGCGGTCAGCCTGCGCATCACCAATAATATCCACCGGATTGCTGTGTGGCCAGTTCGTGGGTAGATGCTGGTTCAAGCTATCGATTGTCGATTCTGAAAGTGTAGCCATGGACAACCCCAGATCTGCTGCACGATCGGTTGCCATTACGCCGGGACCGCCACCGTTAGTGACGATGGCGAGCCGATTCCCGACCGGGCGAAAACCGCATGAAAGTGCTTTGGCAGCGGTGAACAACTGCGTAACGGTTTTCACGCGTACCACGCCGGCACGGCTGACTGCCGCATCAAACACGTCATCTGCGCCAACCAATGAAGCTGTATGTGACATTGCAGCCTTGGAGCCTGCCGTATGCCGCCCGACTTTGACCAGAATCACCGGTTTGATGCGTGCGGCGGCGCGCAAGGCACTCATGAAACTGCGCGCATTGCGGATGCCTTCGATGTACATCAGGATACTGCTGGTAAGCGGGTCCGACACCAGGTAATCAAGGATCTCACCAAAATCGACATCGGTCGAAGAACCCATTGAAACAACACTAGAAAAACCGACATCGTTACTTTGTGCCCAATCCAGAATCGCAGTACACAGCGCACCAGACTGGGAGACGAAGGCGATGTTGCCTGCATTTGCCCCCCCTTTGTTAAAAGTTGCATTCAAGCCAATCGAAGGGCGCATGATGCCCAAACAATTTGGGCCGACCAGCCGTATTCTGAAGCGATGAGCCACTTCAATCAGTTCCTTTTCCAGCGCTGCACCCGTCGGTCCTGCCTCGCCAAATCCGGCGGTGATAATGATTGCCGCCTTGACTCCGTGCAATCCGCATTCCTCCAAAATGCCGGGAACAGTCTGAGGGGGGGTGGCGACTACAACAAGCTCAACGGGCTCGCCAATCTCTCCAATGGATGCATAAGCGTGCTGCCCCTGGATTTCGGTGTTCTTTGCGTTGATTGGGTAAAGCTTTCCCTTGAATCCGCATTGCAGCATATTCTGGAAAACGATCTGGCCAACTGAATCGGGTCGGTCACTGGCACCAAAAACCGCAACAGATTTTGGTGCAAAGAGTGGATTGAGATAGTGTTTGCCCATCAGTTTTTACCATGAAGTTGGAGGTCTGCGGATACGCCGCTATGATAGCACCGGAGCATGACTGCATTTTAACGGAGCTACTTGTGCAAACAGCCTACATCAGCCATTCACTGTGCCTGAAACATGACATGGGTGTCCACCACCCGGAATGTCCGGCCCGTATTCATGCGATTGAGGATCAACTTATCGCATCAGGACTGTTCGGCTACTTGCAACATCACCAGGCACCGGAGGTAACCCGCGAACAGTTGCTACGGGTGCACGCTGCTGGCTATCTGGATGAGATTATTGCCGCCTCACCGCAAGAAGGCTTGGTGGTGCTGGACGGAGACACCTTCATGAATCCATTCACCTATCCTGCTGCGCTGCGGGCCGCAGGTGCGGTGGTGATGGGCGTTGATCTAGTGATGGCGGGGCTGGCGGAAAATGTTTTCTGTAATGTCCGCCCCCCGGGGCACCATGCCGAGCGGGGGAAGGCGATGGGGTTCTGCATTTTCAACAACATCGCGGTCGGTGCGGCACACGCTATGGCCCAATACGGACTTGAGCGGGTCGCTATTGTGGATTTTGATGTACATCACGGCAACGGCACCGAGGATATCTTTGCCGCAGATCGGCGCGTCATGTTGTGCTCGACTTTTCAGCACCCATTTTATCCATACAGTGGAGCGGAAAGCTCAAGCGATCACGTCATCAACGTGCCATTGAAGGCAGGAACTGGTGGTGCAGAATTCAGAGTTGCGGTCACCGAACACTGGATGCCCGCACTGGAACAGTTCAAACCCGAACTCGTCATGATATCGGCAGGTTTTGACGCACACCGTGAAGATGACATGGCCTCACTCGGCTTGGTGGAGGCAGACTATGCTTGGGTAACGGAACAGGTGCAAGATATTGCAGCCCGTTATGCAGCTGGACGTATTGTCTCGGCGCTGGAGGGGGGCTACGAACTACATGCGCTGGGCAGGAGTGTGGTCGCGCATGTCAAACAATTGAGCGGGCTCTGACTGAGGCCGCTTGATAGTTTGACCACTTGTTTTTGGTTACGACATAACATTTGCCACACTCATGTTAGCCTGCACCAAAAGCAAGTGACCAAATTCTATTTTGCCACTTGCTTTTCGCGGATTTCATCCAACGTCTTGCAGTCAATACACAAAGTTGCGGTCGGGCGAGCTTCCAGCCGGTTCAGTCCGATCTCAACGCCACAGTTGTCACAATAGCCGTAATCATTGGCATCAATTCTTGCCAGCATCTTGTCGATGTTTTTGATGAGCTTGCGTTCCCGATCACGATTGCGCAATTCCAGGCTCATATCAGACTCTTGCGTCGCGCGATCATTTGGATCGGCGAAGACGGTGGCTTCATCCTGCATGGTATGCACGGTGCGATCAATGTCCTGACCCAGGCTTGCCTTGATCCCGGTCAGCGTGGCACGGAAATGGGCCAATTGTTTTGGATTCATATATGCCTCACCCTTTTTCGCTTTGTACGGGGTGGCTGTTTTGTTCGCTTGCACTGGCATTTGCTTATTCTCCAAGAAGGGCTGAAATTTTTGCGCGCGCTTTAATACCAGAAAGCGTTTTCCTTCGCAACATTAAAATTCGTAGAAATTGTTGTCATACGACGTTAATGCCATGTTTTTCAAACATATTGACCAAAGCAATCAAGGGTAGGCCAATCAGCGCATTTGGATCGCTGCCTTCTATCCGTTCGATCAGTGCGATGCCAAGTCCTTCGGATTTGGCACTGCCCGCACAATGGTAAGGCTGTTCCTTGTGCAGATAGCGCTCTATTTGCTCATCGGTTAGCGGGCGAAACTTTACGCTGGTATCGACGACCTCTGTCTGTATCTGGTCAGTTGCGGCATCAAGCAAACTCAATGCAGTATGGAAGATTACGTTCTTGCCGCGCATGGCACGTAGCTGCTGCACAGCATTTTCATGCGTCAAGGGTTTGCCGAGTTGCACGCCGTTGAGAAGTGCAACTTGGTCGGAGCCTATAATTAACGCATCCGGGAACTGATGAGAGACGCCACGTGCCTTCAATTCAGCCAACCGTAACGAAGTTTGCCTCGCATCTTCCCCGGGTAACGGGGTCTCATCAACTTCTGGTGCCGATATCAGGAAGGGAATTTGCAGGGATGAGAGGAGCTGGCTCCTGTATATGGACGATGAAGCCAGAACGATTGTTTTGCTGTTCAAGATATTCCTTGTTACGTGGCTTTGACATAGGGGGGGCGAATATATATCATGCGCGCCTCATGTTTGCACGGCCTTTGATCGATGGCGTTGACTTTGCCTTGAATGGCAAGGAGTTACGCGGAAGTGTGGCGCTGGATACGCTGCCCAGGCTGGGAGATATTCTGGCAAACCCGAGCGGGAACATTGCGTTTGCGTTGCGCGGTTTCAAAGTTGACGATCGCCTGATGCTGAAGGTTGATCTATTTGGGGACTGTCGGTTGCGTTGCCAGCGTTGTCTTGGGGAAATGGTCTACCCAGTTACCATGGCGGTAACTTTGCACTTGGTGTCATCTGGACGGATTGAGGAGGTCGATACGGACGATGAGATTGATTGTATTGATGTATCGTCAGAAATTGATGTGCTGTCACTGGTTGAGGATGAGTTGCTATTGGGGATTCCTTACGCACCCAGACATCCTGAAGGTGAATGCGTTACACAGGCAAATGAATTAAAGCAATCTGCCAATCCGTTTGCGGTACTGGCAGATATTAACAAGAAGCAGTAATAGATTTTTGAGGAGTCATCATGGCAGTTCAGCAAAATAAAAAGTCCCCGTCCAAGCGCGGTATGCATCGTGCACACGATTTCCTGACTAGTCCAGCTCTGGCAGTGGAGCCGTCCACTGGCGAACCGCACCTTCGTCACCATATTAGCCCCAGCGGTTACTATCGTGGCAAGAAGGTAGTCAATACCAAAGGCGAATAGGCCTTTTGCAGGCTTTTCAAGCCGCGTCTTACAGAGTTAGGGCGCAGCCTGCTTTGTATCTTCCCATTCCGAGGAACGCCAAGTGGATGTAACAATAGCCATTGACGCCATGGGCGGCGACCATGGTGTGTGTGTCACTGTCCATGCGGCGATCTCCTATCTGCAAAAACATCCGTCAGATAAGGTGATTCTGGTCGGCTTGGCTGACAAGATAGCCGATGAAATACGCAACAGCGGGATTGCTGCGAATTACCCTCGTTTGACTATTCACACTGCAACGGAAGTCGTCGGCATGGACGAGCAGCCGCAATCCGCCCTGCGCGGCAAGAAGGACTCTTCCATGCGGGTTGCAATCAACCTTGTCAAGAGTGGAGAGGCTGCCGCTTGCGTCAGCGCCGGGAATACCGGTGCGCTGATGGCGACTGCGCGCTACGTACTGAAAACACTCCCCGGAATTGATCGTCCAGCTATTGCTTCTTTCCTGCCAACTCGTAAAGGCCAAGTCTGCATGCTTGATCTCGGTGCCAATGTAGATTGCACCGCTGAACATCTGCTGCAGTTCGCTCTGATGGGCAGCACCTTGGTATCGGCGCTTGAACACTGCGAGAATCCCAGCGTTGGGTTACTTAATATCGGCAGTGAAGCGATCAAAGGTAATGATGTGGTTAAACAGGCTGCAGAACTGCTCCAGAACAGTGACTTGAATTTTTATGGGAACGTCGAGGGGAATGACATATTTAATGGTGTCACTGATGTTGTGGTTTGTGACGGTTTTGTCGGGAATGTGGCGCTCAAGACCGCTGAAGGCGTGGCAAAGATGATGGGGGGCTTCCTCAAAGAGGGATTTAGTCGCAACGTACTCACTAAAGTTGCTGCTATGGTTGCTTTGCCCGTTCTCAAGGCCTTCAAGGACAGGCTTGATCACCGTCGCTATAACGGTGCAAGTTTCCTCGGCTTGAAAGGGATTGTGGTAAAAAGTCACGGTTCTGCGGATCAGTTTGCCTTTTTGTGTGCCATCGAACGTGCTGCTGAAGAGGCGCGTGGTGGGATGTTGGCACATATCAGCGAGCACGTTGAAAAATGGCATCATGCACGCCAGTCAAATTAGGAGATGACTTTGATTTACTCCAGAATTATCGGCACCGGAAGCTACCTGCCTGCAAAAACAATAACTAATTATGATCTCGAAAAGATTGTCGAGACTTCGCACGACTGGATCGTGTCCCGCAGCGGGATTGAAGAGCGTCACTTTGCGGCTGAAGGCGAAATGACCAGTGATCTGGCACTTCATGCCAGCCGCAAGGCAATCGAGGCCGCAGGTATCGGTGCAGACGAAATCGACCTGATTATTGTCGCCACTACTTCACCAGATATGCCATTTCCCAGCACAGCCTGCATTTTGCAAGACAAACTGGGTATTAAAAATGGGAGTGCAGCCTTCGATATGCAGGCAGTTTGCGGCGGTTTTGTCTTTGCCCTGAATACGGCCGACCTGTATATTCGCGGCGGTCAGGCGCGCACGGCACTGGTCGTGGGGGCTGAAGTACTGTCACGTATGCTTGACTGGAAAGACCGAACCACCTGTGTGCTATTCGGAGATGGGGCAGGTGCTGTCATTTTGCGCGCTTCAGAGCAGTCCGGAATTGTTGCCACGAAACTTCATGCCAACGGTTCATACCACAGCATGTTGAAGGCGGACCCCACAATCAGCATGGACGGTAAGGCAGTATTCAAGTTTGCAGTCAATGTGTTGGCTGAGGTTGTTGAGGAATTACTGGAAGACCAAGATATGGTTGGTGCCGATATCGATTGGCTGGTGCCCCATCAAGCTAATATCCGCATCATCGAAGCAACTGCTAAAAAGCTGGGGTTGGGAATGGAACATGTGATCGTGACTGTCGCCAGTCACGGTAATACTTCGGCGGCTTCGATTCCGCTTGCTTTGGACGCCGCGGTACGCGATGGCCGTATCAAGGCAGGCCAGAAAATATTGATTGAAGCCATAGGTGGCGGTTTTACCTGGGGCGCGGCACTTATTAATTGGTAGGTTCAGCTATGACACGATTCGCATTCGTTTTTCCCGGTCAGGGCTCGCAGTCGCAAGGCATGATGGACGGCTATTCCGAGTTTAGTATAGTGCGCGATACTTTTGCCGAAGCCTCCGATGTGTTGAAGCAGGATTTGTGGCAACTGGTTACGACAGGCACCGATACCGACTTGAACACGACGGTGAATACGCAACCCCTAATGCTGACTGCCGGTGTGGCGGTTTACCGTGCTTGGCAGTCCAGGCATGGGGCGCGACCTGCCATCATGGCTGGACATAGTCTGGGTGAATACACGGCGCTGGTTGCCGCCGATGCATTGAATTTCACCGATGCACTACCGTTGGTACGCTACCGCGCCCAATGCATGCAGGAAGCCGTACCCGAAGGCAAGGGCGGCATCGCTGCCATCCTCGGGCTGGAGGACGATGTGGTGCGTGCCGTGTGTGCCGAAGGTGCTCAAGGCGAAGTGCTGGAAGCGGTAAACTTCAATTCACCGGGGCAAGTGGTCATCGCCGGTGACCGCACTGCTGTGGAACGCGGTATGGTCATTGCCAAAGCCAAGGGAGCAAAACGCGCCCTAATGTTGCCAATGAGTGTCCCATCCCATTGCAGTCTGTTACGAGGGGCGGCGGATAAATTGCGTGCCTACCTTGAGCGAGTGACGGTTCATGCACCATCCATTCCAGTCGTGCATAACGCGGATGTCGCTGCGCATAGCGATGGCGCCGCAATCAAAGATGCGCTGGTGCGACAACTGTTTTCGCCGGTGCGCTGGGTCGAGACTATCCAACTCTTCGGTCAGCAGGGAATAACTCATAACGCTGAATGTGCGCCCGGGAAGGTGCTGGTTGGTTTGAACAAGCGCATCGATACCACACAACAGGCGTTGGCGATCAATGATGGCGAGGCCATGAAAGCAGCGCTGGCCGTACTGGCTTAAAAAGGAGGGACAAATGACAATGCAAGGGAAGACGGCATTAATCACCGGCGCTTCACGCGGGATCGGTCAGGCGATCGCACTTGAACTTGGTAAGCAGGGAGCCACCGTCATTGGCACGGCGACGACCGAGAAAGGGGCGCAAGCCATCGGTGACTATCTGGCCCAAGCCGGCGTAACCGGGCAGGGTTTGGCACTGAACGTTAATGATCCTGCGCAGATCGACCAGGCACTTGCCGCCATTCGAGCTCAATTTGGCGAGGTAGCGATCCTGGTGAACAATGCCGGTATCACCAAAGACAATCTGCTGGCACGCATGACTGATGAGGAGTGGGATGATGTACTTGATACCAACCTCAAGTCAGTATTTCGCCTATCACGTGCCGTTCTGCGCGGGATGATGAAGGCCAGAGCGGGGCGTATCATCAACATATCTTCTGTGGTTGGCAGTATGGGGAACCCCGGACAGGCCAACTATGCTGCCTCCAAAGCGGGTATGGCAGGCTTTTCCAAATCCTTGGCGCAAGAGATTGGTAGTCGTAACATCACGGTGAACTGTGTGGCACCCGGTTTCATCGACACAGATATGACTCTGGCACTGGGCGAGGAGCAGCGCGCCAAACTGGTGGAGCACGTCCCACTGAAACGACTGGGATTGCCGGCGGATGTTGCAGCCGCCGTGGCCTTTCTGGCGGGCTCGGGTGCGGCCTACATCACAGGAGTGACTTTGCATGTGAATGGCGGAATGTATATGGAATAGGGTGGTTTTGAATTCGGTGCGAATTTGGTAGAATGCTCGCGCTTTTTGTACTTTAACTTTAAGGGAGTAACGTATGTCCAATAACGAACAACGTGTTAAGAAAATCGTCGCAGAGCAGCTGGGTGTGAACGAGTCGGAAGTAAAAAACGAATCATCATTCGTGAATGACTTGGGTGCGGACTCCCTGGACACGGTGGAACTGGTGATGGCATTGGAAGAAGAGTTTGGTGTTGAAATTCCTGACGAAGATGCAGAAAAAATTACGACCGTTCAACAAGCATTGGATTATGTGAACACACATTCCAAGTAACTTGTAGAATTTTCATGAGCATCGGAGTCCAGTTTGACTAAAAACAGAGTTGTTGTGACCGGCCTGGGAGCCGTTACACCAGTCGGAATTGGTGTTGCGGAAACGTGGAAGAATATCGTAGCCGGGAAATCCGGGATTGGCCGCATCACCCATTTTGACGCCTCTGCATTTGCGTGTCAGATCGCCGGTGAGGTCAAGGACTTCGATGCTACCCAATTTATTCCTGCCAAGGATGCGCGACGCATGGATCGTTTCGTGCATCTCGGGCTGGCTGCCGGTATCGAGGCATTCAAAGATTCCGGCTTGGAGGTTACTGAGACAAATGCTGAACGCATCGGCGTTTGTATCGGATCCGGGATAGGAGGATTACCCTCGATCGAGGAAACCCAGAATGATTATCTTGCCGGAGGCCCTCGCAAGATATCTCCGTTTTTCATTGCCGGCACCATCATTAATATGATATCCGGTAATCTTTCGATAATTTATGGCCTAAAAGGCCCTAATTTTGCGGTGGTATCGGCGTGTTCGACCGGTACACATAGCATCGGCGAAGCCATGCGGATGATACAGTACGGAGATGCTGATGTGATGGTGGCTGGGGGGGCAGAGTCTTCCGTTTCGCCCCTGGCGATCGGCGGATTTGCCGCATCACGCGCGCTGTCCACCCGCAATGACGATCCCGCCACAGCCAGTCGCCCATGGGATAAGGACCGCGATGGTTTCGTGCTGGGTGAAGGGGCAGGGGCTTTGGTGCTCGAAGAATACGAACATGCCAAGGCACGCGGGGCAAAAATATATGCCGAATTGGCAGGTTACGGCATGAGTGCCGATGCCTACCACATTACGGCACCCAATATGGATGGGCCAAAGCGCAGTATGCTTAACGCACTGCGTGATGCTGGCCTGTCACCGTCAGATGTTCAATATATCAATGCGCACGGCACTTCGACCCCGCTGGGTGATAAGAATGAGACCGATGCGATCAAGGCCGCCTTTGGCGAACATACAAAAAAACTGGTTGTAAATTCGACCAAATCAATGATTGGCCATCTGCTGGGAGGCGCTGGTGGCGTTGAGTCACTGTTCTGCGTGCTCGCGCTGCACCACCAGATTTCGCCGCCGACCATCAATATCTTCGAACAAGATCCGGACTGCGACCTCGATTACTGTGCGAACGCGGCGCGGGAGATGAAGATCGACGTGGCCATGAACAATAACTTTGGATTTGGCGGGACGAACGGTACGCTGGTATTCCGCAGGGTCTGAACTCTCTTGCGATGCTGGTCAACGGACTACCGAGCGACTGCATTTCTGCCGAAGACCGTGGCTTGTCTTATGGTGATGGCGTGTTCCGCACCTTGCGCACACGCAATGCCGAGCCGCTGAACTGGCGGCGTCACTTTGCGAAGTTGCGGCACGACTGTGCAGCGCTTGGGCTCGATTGCCCTGATCAGAATATTCTCCTGAGTGAAATCCGCCAGCTATCTGGTAGCCAAGCAGAGGCGATCACAAAGATTGTTATTACCCGCGGCCGTGGCCAGCGCGGTTATGCCGCACCAACGATCGCTGGTCACACCCGGATCGTCGATTGTCAACCTCTCCCCCAGTATCCGGCAGAACTCTATACTGCTGGCATCCAGACTCAAGTCTGCAGCATAAAATTGGGCCACCAACCCGCCTTGGCCGGAATCAAGCACCTCAATCGCCTAGAAAATGTATTGGCCGCCACGGAATGTCAAGAGGCTGGGCTACCCGAAGGCTTGCTTGAAGATGAACAAGGAATGGTAATTAGCGGGACGAGATCGAATCTCTTTTTGGTGCGCAATGGAATCATCTTCACACCTGAATTGAGTTTGTGCGGGGTGGCTGGCGTACAACGGGAGCGTGTGCTCGACTGGGCAGACAAGCATGACACCGATTGCAAGATCGGGCGATTACAGATCGCAGACTTGCTTGCAGCTGATGAGGTCTTTCTGGTGAATAGCCTGTTCAGGTTGTGGTCGATTCGGGAATTTCCAGGCTATCTTCGTACCGAGCACCCTTTTGCAACCCGTATTAGAAATTGGCTGGATGAGGATGAGGCGTAGATTGAAACTTACTATTGGGCTGATACTTGCGCTGCTCGTATTGTCGGGCATCGCGCTTGATTATGCCTTTTCGCCCATGACTTCGGTGCACACGCCCCTCGAGTTTTCACTCAAGCCAGGAAGTAGCTTGAAAAGCGCCGCCGTTCAGATGGAACAGGCGGGGGCACTCGCAGACCACACCTCCTTTGTATTGCTTGCCAGGCTGCTCGGCAAGACACGGCAGATCAGGTTCGGCAACTACCAATTGGATAGACCGCTTTCCCGCCTTGAATTGCTGGATATGATCAGCTCCGGTCGTTCCGAGCAAAGTCAGTTGACGATCGTTGAAGGGACAACATTCCAAGCATTACGTGCGTTATTAAACGCACATCCCAAATTAAGGCATGACAGCGCGAACCTATCCGAACAGGAATTATTGAAACGCATCGGCTCAACTGAAGATGTGGCAGAAGGCCTGTTTTTTCCAGATACTTACAACTTCTCTAGCGGAAGCAGTGACTTGCGGGTACTGCAACGTGCCTACGATCTTATGCAACAACATCTGGCCCGCACATGGGAGCAGCGCGATGCCGGCCTCCCTCTCATATCTCCCTATCAAACCCTGATTCTGGCTTCCATCATTGAGAAAGAAACCGGGCGAGCGGAAGACCGTGCCATGATTGCTGCAGCCTTCATTAATCGCCTAAAAATCGGGATGCGTTTACAGACGGACCCTACGGTCATCTATGGAATTGGTGAGCGATTTGACGGTAATTTGCGCCGACGCGATCTGACTGCCGATACCCCGTACAATACATACACTCGGGGCGGGCTACCGCCAACTCCGATCTCCATGCCGGGACTGGCCTCTTTAAAAGCTGCAACCCACCCGGCGCAGAGCAAGGCACTGTATTTCGTGGCGAGGGGGGATGGCAGCTCCCATTTTTCAAACTCCCTGTCCGAACATAATAGGGCAGTCAATCGGTACCAGTTGAAATGACCCAAGCAAAATTCATTACTTTTGAAGGCGTGGATGGTGCAGGGAAGAGTACACACCTTGCGTGGTTCACCGATGTCCTGCGCCAGCGCGGTATCGACTTGTTGTTAACGCGTGAACCGGGAGGTACACCGCTAGGCGAGAAGCTACGTGAAATCCTGCTGCATGAGCCGATGCACGCTGAAACCGAAGCGATGCTGATGTTTGCGGCACGGCGCGAGCATATTGAACAGGTGATCCGTCCTGCATTGCGACGCGGCACTTGGGTGATCTCGGACCGTTTTAGTGATGCCAGCTTCGCCTATCAAGGTGGGGGCAGGGGCGTGTCTATCACCAAATTGGAGCAGCTCGAGCAGTGGGTGCAGGGCGAGTTGCAACCTGATCTTACTTTACTGTTTGATATTCCAATCGAGGTGGCGCGCCAGCGATTGTCGAACAGCCCTAGTTTGGATCGTTTTGAGCAAGAGCAAGGGGAATTCTTTCAGCGCGTCCGCCAAGCTTATCTGGGGCGGGCGGCCAAAATGCCGCAGCGTTTTGCCGTCATCCGTGCCGAAAATACCATCCACGAAGTTCAACAAGAACTTTCAAACATCATCTCAATGCTTTGATATGAAAACACTATATCCATGGCAACTAACATCTTGGCAGACGTTGCAAGGACTGCGCAAGCGTTTGCCGCATGCCTTGTTGCTAAAGGGTGCACAGGGTATAGGAAAGCTCGACTTGGCATTGAATTTTGCTCTTTCTTTGTTGTGCGAACACCCGGCTGGTGATGGTATAGCCTGTGGAAAGTGCAATTCTTGCCGCTGGCTCGAGCAGGACAGCCACCCGGATTTTCGGCTAATCCAACCCGATGTGCTGAACGTTGAGGAGGAGGGAGTAGTCAAGGCGAGCGGCAAAAAGCCTTCCCGTGAAATTTCGGTCGACCAGATTCGTGATTTGACTAGTTTTTCCAACCTGTCTTCTCACTGCGGTGGTTACCGCATTATCCTGATCCATCCGGCGGAGGCAATGAACAGCAATGCCGCAAACTCCCTGCTTAAAACCTTGGAAGAGCCGTCAGCCAATCTTTTGTTCCTGCTGGTCACGCACAAGCCGCAACAGCTCTTGCCAACCATACTTAGTCGTTGCCAGAGCATCAGCCTGCCCACGCCAACACGTGACGAAGGTATCGCCTGGCTCACCGAGCAAGCCGTACCCAACCCAGAACAGGCGCTGGCACAAACTGGGTTTGCTCCCCTGCAAGCATTGTCATGGGCGGAATCGGGTGAGGGGGCCGAAGAGCGAAAAATTATTCTTGATGCTATCCCTAAACCTTCTCGTTTGGACCCATTATCCTTGGTCGATAGCCTGCAGCGTAGTGCACCAGTTCATGTTATTCATTGCCTGCAGCAATGGTGCCATGACTTGGCCAGCGCAAAACTTGCTGGTTCTGTGCGTTACTTTCCGGATCGCGCATCAATGATTCTCAAATTGGCGGACAGCATTTCAATGCCTGGCTTAATGCGCTACCAAAAGGAGCTGCTGGTTGCACGTAGAGCAGCTAATCATCCACTGAATCAAAGACTTCTTATTGAGTCACTATTGTTATCGTATTGCCAACTATTCGCAGTCTGATCTCCTTATGTTCATCGACTCACACTGCCATCTCAATTTTCCCGGCTTGATGGAAGATATTGACTCTCTCTTGGCCAATATGAGGGCCAATGATGTTTCACATGCCTTGTGCGTTTCGGTTGACATGCCTGGCGCATCACAGGTTATTGAATTAGCGAATAAATATGAGAATCTGTTCGCCTCGGTGGGTATCCACCCTGATTATGAAGTCGAAGAGGAGCCTAGCCTAGCAGACCTGATTCGCTTGGCGCAACACACCAAGGTCATTGCCATCGGCGAAACTGGGTTGGATTACTATCGGCTAACTGGTAATCTCGATTGGCAACGTGATCGTTTCCGTGTCCATATTAGAGCTGCCATTGGTTGTGGAAAGCCCCTTATTATCCATACCCGGTCGGCTGCGCAAGATACCCTGCGCATCATGCAAGAAGAACGAGCCGGTGATGCCGGAGGGGTAATGCATTGTTTCACCGAAAGTCTTGAAGTAGCCAAAGCTGCCATCGACCTTGGTTTCTATATCTCTTTTTCCGGCATTGTGACTTTCAAAAACGCTACCGCCATTAAAGAGGTTGCACGGCAGATCCCGTTGGATCGGATATTAATTGAAACCGACTCTCCATATCTCGCACCAATCCCTTATCGAGGCAAGACCAACCAGCCGGCATACGTCAAATACGTAGCAGAAGAAATTGCGAGGTTGCGCAACATGGATATTGAAGAGATTGGATGTGCCACATCAGCAAATTTTGAGCGCTTGTTCTTAACTTCCGCGGACTGAACACCATCCCCCATTTGTCGCATAATGTATATTATGTCAAATGACAGAACCTGCACGGTTTGTTCATATCAATAGCCAATCTATAGATTGCCTCCCCTGCATCTGCATTTCTTCTTGATGAGAAGTAAAAAGCCTGCGTCGAGTCGAGCAGGCTTTTTGTTTGGTGGGTCGTGAGTGATTCGAACACTCGACCAATGGATTAAGAGTCCACTGCTCTACCAGCTGAGCTAACGACCCTAAGGAGCGCGCATTTTATGCGAGTGTCTGTAATTGTCAAGGCGGGCAATTCGGGCGGCACAATTCTTCGCAATTCTTAAGGCTACACGCGAGCTCAAAGCAGCAATACATCATGGATCAAGGGTAGAATACCCGTCATTCGTACAGTCACATGCCGTAAAAGTTATGCATAAGAAAATATTAGTCAGGGATGCACGTATCGGAATGTATATCAGGGAAATCTGCGGAAGCTGGATGGACCATCCTTTCTGGCAAAAGTCATTCCTGCTTGAATCAGAAAAAGATATGGTGACGCTACAAAGTTCTGCCATCAATGAAGTGTGGATTGATACTGAATTAGGTTGTGATGTCGATACTGGGGCGGCGTCCGCCACAGAGGAGATCGTAGCCAAAAAAATCGCTGATGAACTAGACAATCCCAGCCCGCCCGCTCCTGTCAAAGTTCCATTTCTCGAGGAAATTGCACACGCACGCCGCCTGATTGCTCAAAGCAAAGGAGCTGTTACCTCGATGTTCAACGAGATAAGGATGGGTAATGCGATCAATGTTGCCGAGGTGGGGCCGTTGGTGGATCAAATCACGCAGTCCATTGAGCGCAACCCAGAAGCCTTTCTCAATTTGGCAAGGCTCAAGAGCGTGGATGACTACACTTACCTGCACTCGGTTGCGGTATGTGGGCTGATGATTTCCTTGGGTAAGCAGCTGGGCATGAGCGGGCGTGAACTCCAGGAGGTCGGCATTGCTGGCTTACTTCATGATGCAGGTAAAGCACTGATACCAATTGAAATATTAAATAAGCCAGGAAAGCTGACTGACGAGGAATTCGAAACCATTAAAGGGCATCCCCGCCTTGGATGGGAAGTTCTCGACGGAGCTGAAGGAATCAACGTAATCGCCTTGGATGTGTGTTTGCACCATCACGAGCGCATGGATGGAAAGGGTTATCCCGAGAGGATTTCTGGTGACCAGCTGACCCTGTATGCCCGTATGGGAGCAGTATGCGACGTCTATGATGCAATCACTTCCAATCGTTGCTATAAACCCGGCTGGGAGCCCGCCGAATCCCTGCGCAAAATGGCTGAATGGCGCGAGGGGCATTTTGATGAAAATATCTTCCGGGCATTCGTCAAGACCATTGGTATCTACCCATCAGGCTCCCTAGTAAGGCTCAAGTCAGGAAGGCTGGCTATAGTTTTGGAACAAAGCGGCAAGAGCCTGCTCGCACCTATTGTAAAAGTTTTCTTTTCAACAAAATCGAACGCGCCGATCATGCCTGAAATGCTAGACTTGGGCCGTTCACAGGAAACGATCGTATGCGCTGAGAATCCCGTACAGTGGGGGTTTGACCTGAAGCGCATTGCAGGAATTTGAGATTATCAAAACACATTTTAGGGAGAATATTAATGTCCGATATCCAATCCATACTGAATGAAACTCGGGTTTTCGCCCCTTCCGACGCTTTCGTCAAGCAGGCAAATGTCTCCGGTATGGCCGCCTACCAAACCCTCTGTGCAGCAGCAGCAAAAGATTACGCCGGTTTCTGGGCGCAACTGGCCAAAGACAAAATTATTTGGAAAAAACCGTTCAGTAAGACATTGGATGAGAGTGATGCCCCCTTTTACAAATGGTTCGAAGACGGCGAACTGAACGTTTCCTACAACTGCCTAGACAAACACCTTTCCACCCAGCCGGAAAAGACAGCGATCATTTTTGAAGCGGATGATGGCAAAGTCTCCCGCGTCAGTTATCGCGAGTTACATGGCCGAGTTTGTCAATTCGCCAATGGGCTCAAGTCGCGTGGTATTAAAAAAGGTGATCGTGTTGTTATTTACATGCCAATGAGTGTCGAGGCGGTGGTTGCCATGCAAGCCTGCGCGCGCCTTGGCGCGATCCACTCGGTCGTCTTTGGTGGATTTTCCTCCAAGAGCTTGCACGAGCGAATCACCGATGCCCAAGCTACCGCGGTAATTACCGCCGATGGTCAGTTCCGTGGTGGTAAGGCAATGGCGCTGAAACCCGCCGTGGACGAAGCCCTAACTCTTGGTGGATGTGATGGGGTTCACACTGTTGTCGTTTATCGCCGTATTGGAGGCGATGTGGTCTGGGATGATGAGCGTGATATCTGGTATCACGACCTATTCAACAGCCAGTCTTCAACCTGCGAGCCAGAATGGGTGGGTGCGGAACACCCGCTGTTCATTCTTTACACTTCCGGCTCTACCGGAAAACCCAAAGGGGTGCAACATTCCAGCGGGGGTTTCCTGCTGGGATCAATGGTTTCCATGGAATGGGTCTTTGACTACAAATCGAGTGATGTTTTCTGGTGCACTGCCGACGTGGGATGGGTCACTGGTCACACCTATGTCACGTACGGCCCGCTGGCGATGGGCGCGACCCAGGTTATTTTTGAGGGTGTGCCGACTTATCCTGATGCCGGCCGTTTCTGGAAGATGATTCAGGATCACAAAGTCACTACCTTCTACACCGCACCAACCGCAATCCGCTCCCTCATCAAACTGGGCGCGGACTTGCCAGGCAAGTACGACCTGTCCAGTTTGCGCATACTGGGTACGGTGGGTGAACCCATCAATCCAGAAGCATGGATTTGGTACTACACTGTGGTCGGTCAGTCACGCTGCCCCATCGTCGATACTTGGTGGCAAACGGAGACCGGCTGCCACATGATCGCCCCGCTACCTGGTGCGATGCCGATTAAGCCGGGTACCTGCACCCTGCCCCTGCCCGGCATTATGGCCACCATCGTCAATGAAGCGGGTGATGAGGTCCACGACAAACATGGCGGCTTCCTCGTCATCAAGAAACCCTTTCCTTCACAGATTCGCACCATCTGGGGTGACCCGGAACGCTACAGGAAGAGCTATTTCCCGGAAGAAATGAAAGGCGCCTATCTGGCCGGAGACTCCGCTCACCGCGACGAAGATGGCTACTTCTGGATCATGGGACGTATCGACGATGTGTTGAACGTTTCCGGCCACCGCCTAGGCACGATGGAGATTGAGTCTGCACTGGTTGCCAACCCGTTAGTGGCTGAAGCTGCTGTCGTCGGCAAGCCGCACGAACTGAAAGGTGAGGCAGTGGTGGCATTTGTGGTGCTCAAAGGCAGCCGTCCGGCTGATGCCGCGACCGCAAAGAAATTGATGGAAGATTTGCGCAACTGGGTTAGCAAGGAAATCGGCCCGATCGCCAAGCCGGATGAGATTCGCTTTGGTGAGAACTTACCTAAGACCCGCTCCGGAAAGATCATGCGTCGCTTGCTGCGCGCTATCGCCAAGGGCGAGGAAATCACCCAGGATGTGTCTACTTTGGAAAATCCAGCCATCCTTGAACAACTAAAAGAAGTCATCAAGTAATTTGAGCAGGATATGGATGAAGGTTAAACTTCAGCACATTGTGCGGTAAACTGTCAGCGATATGAAACGCCAACAATTGAATCTATCCTTCATTCACGTATTAAGTACAGGGACAGCACGCGCCGCGTTGCTGTCCCTGGTTTTTGTTGTTGTGTGTGCATCCCCTGCGCGTGCAGAGACAGTGACGGAGGAAACCACCCGCACCCCAACCGACATCCAGACACAAATGCCTGCACCGATTCGTGAGGCGATGATCGTCGCTCCTGAATACGTCCTGCAAATACCGCATGTTGAGATTGCTGATGACCTAGCTGAACAGGCACACTATCCGGAGCTGACTGCGCTTCCGGAGGAGGATGCCTGGCAGCGTGTCCGCAATGGTCTCAACATGAACGACTTGGACAGTCCACTCGTCAAACGCCACGAAAAATGGTACGCCAGCCATCCTGATTATGTGCTGCGCATGAGTGAACGGGCGAAGCGTTACCTATTCCATATCGCTGAAGAAGTCGAACGGCGCGGTATGCCGTCGGAAATCGCGCTGCTTCCCATCATAGAGAGCGCTTTCAATCCAGGTGCCAACTCGGTTGCCAGTGCTTCAGGTATTTGGCAGTTTATTCCGTCTACCGGGAAACACTTCGGTATGGAACAAAACTGGTGGTACGACGGCCGACGCGACATCATAGGCGCAACCAACGGTGCACTGGATTATTTGCAGAAGCTGCATGACCAGTTTGGAGACTGGCATTTGGCTCTGGCCGCCTATAACTGGGGTGAGAATGCAGTTGCACGGGCGCAGGCAAACAATCGCAGGCGCGGCAAACCAACCGATTATTTGCATCTGAAAATGCCGCGTGAAACCAGAAACTATGTACCCAAGCTTATCGCAATCAAGCATATTGTCAGCGATCCGGCACGTTTTGGATTGGTACTGCAAGAAATACCGAACCGCCCCTACTTCACCGCCGTCACGCCTCCCGAGCCCATGGACGTAAGAATCGCGGCAGAACTGGCAGAAGTTTCCATGGAAGAATTCCTTGCTCTTAATCCAGGACACAATCGGCCGGTAATTCTGCATGACCAGGCAGAGGTGCTGTTGCTGCCGGTAGATAAAGTTGAAACTTTCCGCAGCAATCTGGAAAAGAATGACCAGCGCCTAGTTTCATGGCGCGCTTATGAAAGCAGACAAGGGGAAGCTTTTACCGACATTGCCAACCGCTTCGATATTCCGCTGGAACAATTGCGCACAGCGAATGGCTTGTCTCGCTACGCCATGCAAAGTAACGGGCAGACCTTGCTGGTGCCAGCGGGTGACCATGACACTGGCGAGGAGTTCTCACCATTTAATATGCATGCAACTGCTGTACAAGAAATGTCCGGCTTTATCTATGTAGTACGCAAAGGGGACACCATCTCTGACATTGCGAGAAAATTTCGTGTCAGTCAAGCCAGCCTGATTGCGATGAACAAAAATAGCCATCGACTCCGTATCGGTCAGCGCTTCACTATTCTGCCAGGCAGCTCGGGTAGACGTGAGGCCAAATACACTACAACCAAGCGGGCAAAACACACCATCACTAAGCGCAATACCGTCACTTATAGCCGTTGAAGATAGTCCTTCGTACAGTCGGCACGGACTTTATTGCATCAAGGTAGCGATATCCACGCCACACTACCAAACCCCATTTCACCGCACCCGCAAGGCTATGTCGACGGATTACGACCAGTGCCACAACAGCTGCCACCGGTAAAGGGTGACTACGCATATAACGCGCTACTGCCCAACCTTTATCCAGCACAGACAGAGGATAACGCCAACTTGCAGCTGACTCGGTGAGTAATTCACGCTGGGTAGAGATAGTTCTCAACAACTCGCCCCGTCGTTGCCTTACCTCAAGCAAACGCTCATTCATGGTTGCCCCGCAACGAACCCAAATCTTTTTTAAGTTCCGCAAGTGTATCGGCAAAGGGTGCCGACTTCTGGTTCAGTCTCCCAAATAGCAAGCGAAAGAAAATCAGTGCAAAGGTAAAAAACGACAATGACAGCAGGGAAACCGCCAACTGCGGATGATCCTGCCAGAAGAGCAGCACAATAAGAATTGAGAGAAACAGAATGCCCATACAAAAGCAAAATAGGGCAAACAAGGCAAACAGAAGCACCTGCGTCAACCGGAGACGCTCCTCCTCCCACTCATTTGCCAGTAGTTCGACCCGATTCGAAACGATGCCGAGCAAGGTAGCCAGCAAGCGCTTCAACGAGCCGAACAGCCCGCTCGTCTCTGGCATTCTCAGCGTCCGCGCCCAATCAGCATCCCCACCAGCACACCGACAGCCGCCGCAATACCCACGGATTGCCATGGATTCTCATGCACGTAGTCGTCGGTCGCCTGTGCTGCAACCTTGGTTCGCTCCACCACCGCGTGTTCGGCTTCAACCAAACGCGCCTTTGCCCGTGCCAGATTGGCTTGCGCACGCTCACGCAGAGACGCCGCTTTTTCGCCCGCCTGATCGGCAGTCGCCCGCAATAAATCCTCAGCATCCGCAACAAC
>Ga0172380_10002615_pt1 | contig 27091 bp, 24 predicted proteins | sample Leawe162metaG_FD_119747 | JGI IMG/M metagenome (GOLD analysis project Ga0172380, IMG submission 119747) | Leachate microbial communities from a municipal landfill in Southern Ontario, Canada - Leachate well 162 metaG | ecosystem: Engineered > Solid waste > Landfill > Unclassified | place... | reverse complement strand
TGTCGATAACGCGAGGGAGGGCGAAGCTCCGTCCTGGGAGGGCGAAGCTCCGTCTGAGCCGTAATAAATGGGCTCACACGGAGGTTCGCCCTCCCATCGTTGGCGTTACGCGCGGATTGGGGCGCTTGACTCCCGCTGACAAAACAGACGGATTTGTAAATGACCCACAATGCTTCTACACATTACGTGGCGACGCCATTCGGATTTTTTCGTTGACCTCCCGTCCAAGCTCACCCCTTCGGGTCGAACGCGTCGCGCATGGCGTCGCCGAGGAAATTCAAGGCGAGCAGGGTTGCCGACATGGCCGCCGCCGGAAAGACGAGCAGCCACCAAAAACTTTTCAGCGGGTTGATGGCCCCGGCCCCGTCCGCGAGCAGCGAGCCCCAGCTCGCTTGCGGGGCCTGGATTCCCAGCCCGAGGAAGCTCAGGAACGATTCGTCGATGACCACTGCGGGGATCGTGAGCGTCAGGTAGATCAGGATCACCCCGCTCAGGTTGGGCAGAATATGCCGCAAGAGGATCTTCGGGTGCGACTGGCCGAGCGCCTGGGCTGCGGCGATGAACTGGCGCGACTTCAGCGAAATCACCTGCCCTCGGACAATCCGCGCCATGGTCAGCCACTCGATCACTCCGAGCGTCAGGACGAGGATGGCGATTCGTGACGATCCGACAAGCCACTCCCAGCCGAGCCCGGAGGCAAATGCCTGCAACTGCGCGTTGAAGGCGTTGATGGCGATCAGGATGAAAATCAGCCGGGGCACGGAGTAGAGGACGTCGACCAACCGCATCATGGCGGCATCCAGCTTCCCTCCCGCGTATCCCGCCACAAGTCCCCAGGCGGTTCCGATGAACAGGCTGATCACCGCCCCGCAGGCCCCGACCAGCAGGGAAATCCTGCCGCCGGTCAGCACGCGGAGAAGCTGGTCCCGCCCGTTGAGATCGGTGCCGAACGGATGCTCCCAAGAGGGCGGCGCATACTGGTTGGGCCCCGGCTCGCCGAGCGAGGTCGGAAGAAACCACGGCCCCGCAACACAGGCCGCCACGGCAACGAGCAGGATCGTCGCGGAGGCCCAGGCCGCCGGATTGCGCAGCAGTCGGCGGATCGCGCGCGGATCAGCCACGCATCCTCCGATCCAGCAGGCCGTATGACAGGTCGACCACCAGGTTGAAAAGCACGAGAAGCACGCAATACACGATGACCATCCCGCCGAGCAAAAAGCCGTCGCGGTTCAAGATCGAATTCACAAAAAATCCCCCCGCGCCCGGGATGTGGAAGATCGTCTCCACGATGATCGAACCGGTGAGCAGGTGCGCCGCGAGCGGCCCGAGATACGACACCACGGGAAGGATGGCGATCCGCAGGGCATGCCGGTAAACCACGGCGGACTCGCGCAGACCCTTCGCGCGGGCCGTCCGAACGAAGTCCTGCTGGAGCGTCTCCACCATGCTCCCCCGCATCAGCCGCGCGACCGCGGCCATCGCGGGCGCGGCGAGTGTGGCCGCCGGGAGAACCATCTCCCGCCAGCCCCCCCACCCTCCGACAGGCAGCCAGCGCAGGTCGAGCCCGAACACGAGGATGAGCAGCGGCCCGATGATGTAAGCCGGCAGCGAGATCGCGGCGAGCGCGAGGAACATCGCCCCGTAGTCCCGCCACGTGTGCCGGTGCATCGCCGCCAGGGTTCCGAGCCAGATGCCCCCGGCGGACGCCAGCAGGAAAGCGACGCCGCCGAGGCAGAGCGTGACCGGCAGCGTCTGCGCGAGGATTTCGTTGACCGAGCGGCTGCGGTATTTCGTCGAGAGCCGGAGATCGCCGCGGACCAAGTCCGACAAATACCCCGAGTATTGCTCCCAGAGCGTGCCGTCGAGCTTGTATTTCGCCAGCAACTGCCGCTCGATGGCCGGAGGGATTTTTCTCTCCCCGTCAAACGGCCCCCCCGGTGAAAGACGGATCAGGACAAACGTGATCGAAACCACGCAGAAGAGCACGGGCACCAGCGCGCCCAGCCGCCTCAGCAACGACAAACCCATGTCCTTTGAAGGTTCCCCCGCATCCCGGAAAGCTTAGGCCACGGCTGCGGGCGGTGGCCAGCACCCAGTTTGTATTCGCGGTGCATTCGCGGTTGCATGCGGGGAATATTGATGTATATCAAGCCCGCATGACGATCCCACTCGAGGACACCTTTGCGGACATCATCGGAAAATCCCAGCGCGGACTGAAGCTCGCGGACGCGGATCTCGCGGCCCGCGCCGGCATTTCGGAACCGGCCCTCGCCTCGGTCAAGGACGGCACCTTCGATCTGTCGGCCATCCGCTCGCTCGCCCCCGCGCTGGGCTTGAACACGGAGGCACTCGTCGCGCTCGGCTCGGGAACTTACAAGCCGGCGGACATCGCGCTTCGCGGCCTGGAGATGTTCAACACCCCGTTCGAGGACATCACCGTGAACAGCTACCTCGTCTGGGATGAGGCGACGAAGGAGGCTGCCGCTTTCGACACCGGGGCGGACGCCACGCCGATGCTCGATTTTCTCGTCAAACGCGGCCTGACCCTGAAATTCCTCTTCATCACCCACACCCACGGCGATCATATTTTGGAACTGGACCGCTTGGTGGAAAGGACCCGCGCGGCCGTTTTTGTCGGAAACCGCGAGCCGGAGATCGGGGGCACCGTGGCGTTCGAGGCGGGAAAACAATTCCAGTTCGGCGGCCTGTCGCTCGGGACCCGCCTGACATGGGGGCACGCGCAGGGAGGCATCACCTACGTGGTGCACGGGCTCGAAAAGCCGCTCGCGGTCGTCGGGGATGCCGTCTTCGCCGGGTCGATGGGAGGCCCCGCCGTCTCCTACGCCGACGCCCTGCGCACGAACCGCGCGGAAATCATGACCCTGCCGGATGAAACCATCCTCGCCTGCGGGCACGGCCCGCTCACGACCGTGGGCGAACAAAAACTGTCGAACCCGTTTCTCGCCCTCTGATCGCCTTATGAAAAAACCACCCGTCCTCCGCCACATCCTGAACCTTTGGTCCCTCGTGGACTATCCCACGGAAAAAAAACCGTGGCCGCTCGAACGCCAGCTCGAAGAAGCCAAAGCCGCCGGGTTCGACGGCTTCACGACATGCGCGACCAAGGAACACGCCCGGATCGCCCGGAAACTGGACCTGCTCGTCGTGGGGTTCATCTCCGTCAGCAAGGCCGCAGACTTCCGCCGCCTCATCCAGGAGAACGTCGACAACGGGGCCGTCTCGATCAACGTCCAGCTCGCGGACCACGACACCCCGGTCGAACAATCGGTCAAGCTCGCGGTCCGGCTCAATGAAACCGCCGCAAAACTCGGCGCGAAATGCTCGTTGGAAGTCCATCGCGACACCTGCACGGAAACCCCGGAAAAAACCTTCGCGATCGCGGAAGGCTACCGGAAAGCCACGGGCGAACTCCTGCGGATCACATGGGATTTTTCCCACCTTTCGGTCGTGAAGCACCTCGCCCCGCCTTACTGGGAGCGCCTGCTCGTGGCCCCAAAACTCGTCCAACACTCCGAACAATTCCACTTCCGCCCCTTCAACGGCCACCATTGCCAGATCCCGGTCACCGACGGGCACGGCAGGCTCGGGGTCGAGCTGAAACAATGGCTGCCGTTCCTCGACAAAACACTCGGGATGTGGCTCGCCGGCAGGCAGGACGGACGGGAACTCTTCGCGGTTCCAGAAATGGGGCCTGTGCGCGGCGGCTATAACCTGGCCTCGCTGCCGAACAGTTGGGAAGACGCCAAGGTCCTGCGGACGGTGATCGCCAAGGCCTGGACAAATGCCCTTTCCCAGCAAAAGAAATCATGAGCGCCAAAAAATCCATCGCATTTGTCGGGGTCGGCCGCATGGGTGCCAACATGGCCCGCCGCCTCAAATCCCGGGGCTTCGCGGTTCCCTCAGTTTACGATTCCCACCGCGAGGGCGCGGAGAAGCTCGCCGCCGAGATCGGGGCGAAGGCCGTCGGCACGCTGGCGGAGGTCGCGGCCTCGGCCGATGCCGTCATCACGGTCGTCACCGATGATGCCGCGCAGATCGGGCTCTTCGCGGAAACCGGCGACTCGCTGCTCGTCGGCGCGACGGGAAAAACCTTTGTCAACTGCGCCACCGTCTCGCCCGGCATCCACCGCGAGATCGAGCGGCGGTGCGAAAAGGTCGGTGCGCATTCGCTCGAGGCCTGCATGGCTTCGAGCATCACGCAGGCCCTCGACGGCACGCTCTACCTCATGTGCGGCGGCCGACGCGAAGTCTTCGAAAGCGTCCAGGACGTGCTCCTGCCGCTCTCCGACGAAGGCAGGCTGCTCCGGTATATCGGGACGTCCGGCCAGGCCGCGCAGGTGAAGGCGCTCGTGAACATGGTCATGAACATCAACACCGCCGGACTCGCGGAGGGGCTCGGCCTCGCCTCCTCGCTCGGCCTCGACCTGAAAACCGTCATGGAAGTTTTCTCGCAAACCGGCGCGAACTCCCGCGTGCTCGCCACCGACGGCGAGGACATGGTGAACCGCGACCACGCCTGCTTTTTCTCGGCCGCCCATGCCGCGAAAGACAGCGGCATCGCCCTCGCGATGGCCAGGGAAAACGGGCTCGACCTGCCGCTCGCCGCAGCCACAAAAGCCCAATACGACCTCATGGTTGCGGCCGGGCTGGGCGACCTCGACAAAAGCGGCGTCGCCGAGCTCACGTTTCCCGGCCGCGGAAAACCATAATCCGCGGTTTCACGTCGAGACGTGGAGCTGTTCGATCCCCATATGAGTTCCCACCGCGTGTCCAGTTCCTCCGGGATCAGCCGCTTCATTCCATTCGGAATCGGGCACATGAAGCCGAAGCACTTCCGCGACATGCTGGGCATCGCCTGGAAAAACCGCGACAACCTGCCCTATGCCTGGGACGTGCTCAGCAAGGGGGTCTGCGACGGCTGCGCCCTGGGGGTCGCCGGCCTGCGTGATTGGACGGTCAAGGGCCCGCACCTTTGCATGACGCGCCTGAACCTTCTCCGCCTCAATACCATGCCCGCGCTGGACGAGGCATTGCTCGGGGACATCGCCTCCCTGGAAAATCTGGACAACGCCGCGCTCCGCTCGCTCGGGCGCCTCCCGTATCCGATGGTCCGGGAAAAGGATGCCCCGGGATTCCGGAGGATCACCTGGGATGAAGCCTACAGCCGCCTCGGAAACAAAATCCGCGAGGCAGACCCGGGGCGTCTCGCGTTTTTCGTGACCTCCCGCGGCGTGACGAACGAGGTCTACTACATGGCCCAGAAGGCCGCCCGCTTCCTCGGCACCAACCACGTGGACAACGCGGCCCGGATCTGCCACTCCCCGTCGGGAGCCGCGATGAAGCAGTCGCTCGGCGTCGCCGCCACCACGTGCAGCTACCGGGACTGGTATGGCACGGACCTCGTCATCTTCTTCGGCTCGAACCCCGCCAACGACCAGCCGGTCGCCACGAAATACCTCCACGAGGCAAAAAAACTCGGCACGAAAATCGTCCTCGTCAACCCCTACTTCGAGCCGGGCATGAAAAAATACTGGGTGCCCTCGAACGCCGATTCCGCCCTCTTCGGAACCGACATCGCCGACTATTGGTTTCCGGTTTCGCAGGGCGGAGACATTGCCTTTCTCTCGGGTGTGCTGAAAACCCTTTGCGCCGAGGGCTGGGTGAACCGCGAATTTATTGACAACCACACCGCGGGTTTTGACGCGTTGGCCGCCCACGTCGGCGCGATGGAGTGGTCCGCGCTCGAAGCGGCCGCGGGACTCAACCGGGACGCGATGCGGGAATTTGCGGAGCTGATCCGTGACGCGAAAAACGCCGTGCTCGTGTGGAGCATGGGCATCACGCAGCATCCGTGGGGCGGAGACGGGGTTCAGAGCATCCTCAATCTCGCCCTGGCGCGCGGCTACATCGGACATGACAAGAACGGGGTGATGCCGATCCGCGGACATTCGTCCGTGCAAGGCGGTGCCGAGATGGGCGCCTACGCGACGGCGTTCCCCGGATACAAACCCATCACAAAAGAAAACGCCGCCGCTCTCTCCGAAGAATATGGATTCCCTGTTCCGGATTGGCCGGGGATGCCTGCCACGGAAATGGTCGAAGCCTGTGCGCGGGGCGAACTCGATTTCTTTTACTGTCTCGGCGGAAATTTTCTCCGCACGCTGCCGGAGCCGGATTACGTCCGCCAGGCGATGCAAAATGTTCCAGTCCGCGTGCATCAGGACATCATCCTCACCGATCAGATGTTCATCCCCGCGCGGGAGGCCGTATTTCTCCTCCCGGCAAAGACCCGCTACGAGCAGGACGACGGCGGCACGGAGACGAGCACGGAGCGCCGCGTCATGTTCAGCCCGGAACTTCCCCGCCAGGTCGGCGAGGCGAGGGCCGAATGGAAAATTCTCCGCGACCTCGCGGCCGCCGCGCATCCCGAAAACGCCCACCTTATCGGCTGTGAGACCGGACCGGCGATGCGTGCGGAGATCGCCCGCGTGGTTCCATTTTACGACGGCGTTCAACATCTCACCAAGACCGGTGATGCCTTTCAATACGGCGGACCTCATCTCTGCGCGGACGGTCGGTTTCCCACCGCGGATGGGCGCGGCCATTTCCGCTCCGTGCCACTCCCTCCGGTGAGTCGGGAGCCCGGGGTGTTCCATGTGAGCACCCGGCGCGGCAAGCAGTTCAACACGCTCGTCTACGCAGAGATCGATCCTCTCAACAACGCCCCGCGCGACGCGGTCCTGATCAGCGCGGAGGACGCCGCAGCCCTGCGCCTCGTGGCGGGCGACCGCATCGCCCTCGTCAACCCGGTCGGGCGCTTCGAAGGCCGCGCACATCCCTCGCCAATCGCGCCGGGAAATTTGCAGATCCACTGGCCGGAGGGAAACACCCTCATCCGCAAAGGCGTCGTGGATGCGCTCGGCGGCGTGCCGGACTACAATGCCAGGGTGCGGATCGAAAAAATCCCGTGAGCACGCCGATCCTCCGCCTGGATGCCAGGGGCAGCGTCGAAACGGAGGACATCCTCGCCGTCGAGGAACCGCTCGACATCCGGGTCAACGGCCGCCCGTTCAGCCTGACCATGCGCACGCCGGGGAACGATGAAGATCTCGCCCTGGGGCTGCTTTTCGCCGAGGGGATCATCGAAACCGCCGGTGATGTGCTCGGGATCTCCCGCAATTCAAACAGCCGCGTGGACATCGCGGTCTCCCCATCCTTCGACCCCGCACGCTTCGAGCGCAAAGCGGTGACGAATTCCGCCTGCGGGATCTGCGGCCTGGGCGAAATGGCCTGCCGCACCCCCGTTCCCCGGATTCCTCCCTCGGGCTTTTCGATCTCGGCGGAGGCCCTCTGCGCCCTGCCGGCGGCGCTGGCCGAGCAGCAGGACATCTTCCGGGAAACCGGCGGGCTGCACGCGGCGGCTTGTTTCGATTCCGTGGGCCGGGTGCTTGGGGCGCGCGAGGATGTGGGCCGCCACAATGCCGTTGACAAGCTCATCGGTTGCGCCGTGCGGGATGGTCGGCTCCCCCTCTCCTCGTGCGGGCTCCTGGTCAGCGGGCGCATCGCGTTCGAGATCGTCCAGAAGGCCGCGCGTGCGGGAATCCCCTTTCTGGCGGCCATCGGGGCCCCGACCAGCCTCTCCGTGCAATGCGCGGGCGCGGCGGGCATCTCCCTGGCGGGGTTTCTCCGCGCGGACCGCGCGAACATCTACACCGGCCAGGGACGGGTGAAAAATTTCTACGCCGCCATGTAGGGCAGCGTCGCCGCGCGGGCGCGCACATCATCGATCCCTTCGAGCAGGTCGGCGATGGCATCCCAGCGTCCGGTCACGAGCGCCTCCTTCGCGTGGCCGGGCAGGGTGGCGGAAAAATCCATGTCGGCGATGCTCACTTTGTTCTCGAGAAGATCGATGGTGAGCAGCGCGGCAGGGTCGGCCTCGATGAGCGCGGCCAAGGCACTGATGTCCCCGGGCTTCATCACCGCGCAGGGCATTCCCAGCGTGATCGAATTTCCAAAAAATATCTCCGCGAAGCTTTCGGCGAGGATGGCCCGGAATCCAAACCGGTAGAGCGCCTGCGGGGCATGCTCGCGCGAGCTTCCACAGCCGAAATTCGAACCCGAGAGCAGGATCGAGGCCCCGCTGAACCGGGCGTCGTCAAGCGGGTGCGTCCCCCCGCCCGCTTTCGCGGCCGCCCGCGCATCGGCGAACGCGAACTCGCCGAGCCCGTCAAACGTCACGCATTTCATGAATCTCGCGGGGATGATCCGGTCGGTGTCGATGTCGTCGCCGGGCACGCAAACCCCGCGACCGGCGACCTGGATGATTTTTTCTAATGCCATGTTGAGAAAATTTGGAGTTGGGAATGGGGAATTATTTGACGTTGAAGACGTCGCGGGCGTCGGAGATCTCCCCGGTGACGGCGGCGGCGGCGACCATGAGCGGGCTCATGAGGACGGTGCGTCCGGTCGGGCTTCCTTGGCGGCCTTTGAAATTCCGGTTGCTCGAGCTCGCGCAGAGCTGCTCGCCGACGAGCTTGTCGGGGTTCATGCCGAGGCACATCGAGCACCCGGCACCGCGCCATTCGAAGCCGGCCTCGCGGAAAATTGCGGCGAGGCCCATGCTCTCGGCCAGCGAGGCGACGCCCTGCGAACCGGGAACAACGATCGCCTTCACCCCGGCGCGGACCTTGCGTCCGCGGATATGCCGGGCCACTTCGGTCAGGTCGCTCAGACGCCCGTTCGTGCAGCTTCCGAGAAATGCGACATCCACCTTCGTCCCTTTGATCGGGCGGCCCGCTTCGAGATGCATGTGGGCCAGCGCTTCCTCGGCTGTGGCCCGGTCTTTTTCCGGCACTTCGCCGGGCCGCGGCACGTTCTCGTCGATGAAAATCGCCTGCCCGGGATTGATCCCCCACGTCACCGTCGGGGCGATCTCGGATGCCTGGTATGTGACTGCATCCTCATAGGAGGCACCCGGGTCGGAGGCAACCGCCTTCCAGCGCGCAACGGCGGGCATCCACCCCTCGCCTTTCGGGGCGTAGGGTCGGCCTTTGAGATAGGCGAAAGTCGTTTCATCCGGGTTCACGTAGCCGACGCGGGCACCGCCCTCGATGGACATGTTGCAGACCGTCATCCGCTCTTCCTGGGTGAAGGCGTCAAAAGTCGATCCCCCATATTCGTAGGCATAACCGATGCCTCCGTTGACTCCGAGCCTGCGGATGATGTGGAGGATCACGTCCTTCGAATAAACGCCCGGTGCCAGTTTTCCCTCGACGTTGATCCGGCGGACTTTCGGCTTGCGGATCGCCATGGTCTGGGTCGCGAGCACGTCGCGCACCTGGCTTGTCCCGATGCCGAACGCGATCGCCCCGAAGGCCCCGTGTGTCGACGTGTGCGAGTCCCCGCAGGCGATCGTCGTGCCGGGCTGCGTGATCCCCTGCTCGGGGCCGACGATGTGCACGATCCCCTGCTGGCCGCTCGGCAAATCAAAAAATTTGATCCCGGACTCCGCGCAGTTTTTGCGCAGGGCCTTGATCATCTCGTCCGCGAGCCTGTCGCTGAACGGCTCTTCCCGCTCATCGGTGGGAACGATGTGGTCCACGGTTGCGAACGTGCGGGAAGGGCAGAGGACCTTCAACCCCAGGTCGCGCAGCATGCCGAACGCCTGCGGGCTCGTCACCTCGTGGATCAGGTGGGTGCCGATCAGGAGTTGCGTGGATCCGTTCGGGAGCGTCCGCACCGTGTGCGCCTCCCAGACTTTGTCAAGTAGCGTCTGGCTCATGTCTGAGCCCGCAGTTTAGCGAAGCCAGGCGGCATGGCAAGACAAGCGATGCCGCTTGTCAAACCCCGGAAATATTGCAAGGATGCCGCCGTTCCCCATGACGACCGACCACCCGGAGAATTGGTTCCTCAAAAAGCACGAGACGTCCGAAATTTTCGGCCCGATCCGCTTCGAACAAATCCGCTCCTGGGCCAAAGCCGCCCAGGTCAACCCGCAGGACATGGTTTCCACCGACCGCGAGGTCTGGACAAAAGCTCCGATGATCCCGGGCTTCGCGATGGATTGGCTGATCGAGGTCTCGGACAATTTGCTCTACGGGCCGACCACGGCGGAGGCGCTGCTGGAATTCAGCCGCCTCGGGGAAATCACCCGCGACACCCCCATCGTGAACTGCCGCACCGGCGAAACGACGATCCTGTCAAAAGCCCCGTTCTTCAGCGAGGAGGCGATGCGTCCGGCTGTCGAGGATTTCCCCCAGCCACAAAAAGGTGGCATCAAAATCAACCTGCAAAAGCGCATCCGCGATCTGGAGGCCGGCCTGATGGAGAAAACCCGCCAGCTCACCTCGGCGCGGGAAACCATCGCGAGGCTCGAGGCGAAAATCCGGGAATTGGAATACCAGATCCCCGTCACCCGCAGCGGGCGCAAATAATCCCGCCCCCCCGGGAGCCGTTCACCGCACGCCCGGCTCGTAAACGATCGATTCGATCACGGGGGTCGTGACGAGTGTGGAATCCCCCTCGTCGAACGTGTAAGCGAGACGGCCGCCCGCATAAATGCGGTTCGGGGTCTGTTCGGTGACTTCGGCGTTGGTCCCACCCCTCAGGATGATCTGGCCGCCTTTTTTCGAAGGGGAGCTCGAGTTCAGGATGCAGCGGGAGTTTTTCCCGACCGTGAGGACGTAGGTGCCATCGGCTGTCTGGAAAACCAGGCGGTCCCGGACCAGCAGCGAATCCACGTGGACCTTCTGCGTCATGCCTTGCGTTCCCTCGGCGGGAGTGGCCTCGGTCTCATCAGGGGGACGGCTCTCGGACATGGAAAATTTTGTAAAAGGTTTTCGGGCGGCTGGCCAGAATTTCCGCTCACCCGCTTCAATCCCAAACAAAGTTCGGGGGGGTCGTGGCCGGGAGCGACGGCAGCGGGGTGTGGGCGGGGCCTTGAAGCGGAACCCCCGCGACATTTTGCTCGACCATCCGGAACACATCGAGCGGCAGTCGATCGAGCGGCAGGGGCAACTTCTGCCGGTCGAACCCCGGCATCAGCGCCGGCGATTCCAGCGAGACAACCAGCAGCAGCGAGCATCCGATCAGCGCGCCGGAAAACACCCCCAGGATGGCACCCAAACAGTCGTTGATGGGGTTCGCCCGCACGCTTTGGACGTATTCCGCGCGGAAATTCACCGCGAGGGCCGCCAGTTCCGCGGCGAGAAAAAACAGTGTTGCGAAGGCGGCCGCCGCCGACAACCTCGGATCGCGGTGGAACCAGTGCACGAGCGCCGCCGTGACCGGATACCAGTAGCGCACCGCCACGAGCATCCCGAAAAGATAGATCAGGCAGTGGCGGATCTCCCGCGTCGCCCCGTAGCGCCAGCCCTGCCACGCGCGCAACAGCACGGGCACGAGGACGATCAGACAAATGGCGGGTTCCAGTGGCATGGGGATTTTTCAGACAGCCTGCAAAATTTCCTCCACCGTGGTGATCCCGAGCAGGACCTTCAGCGCCCCGTCCTGCCGGTAGCTGCGGAAACCGCGCTCTCCGGCCATCGCGGCAAGGGCGGGCTCGCCGATCCCTTCCCCCACCGCCCGCTGGATATCCGGGTCGAACACGAGCAGCTCGAAAACCCCCGTCCGCCCTTGGAACCCGGTGCCCAGGCAACGGTCGCATCCGGCGGATGCGTAGATCGTCCCGCCCGGATCGAAGCTGATCCCGATGCTCTCCAGCTCGTCGCCCTTGGTCTCGTAGGGTTTGCGGCAGTGCTCGCAGAGGACGCGCACGAGCCGCTGGGCCAGCACCATGAGGAGCGCGGATGCGACCTGGTAGCGCTCGATCCCCATGTCCTGGAGCCGGGAAATGGTGCTCACCGCATCTTTCGTGTGCAGCGAGCTCAGCACGAGATGGCCCGTCAGCGCCGCAGTCAGGGCGACCTGCGCCGCCTCCGCGTCCCGCATTTCGCCGACCATGATCACGTCCGGGTCCTGCCGCAAAATCGAGCGCAGGCCGCTGGCGTAGGTGATGCCCGCCTTCGGGTTCACGGCGATCTGGGTGGCACCGGCCAGCTCGTATTCCGCAGGGTCCTCGATCGTCATGATGTTCAGCCGCGCTGCGTCGAGCTGGCGCAGCGCGGCGTAGAGCGTGGAGGTTTTCCCCGAGCCGGTCGGCCCTGTCGCGAGGATCATCCCGTTGCGCGAATGGATGACATTTTGAAAGACCGCGAGCATCTCGTCGGACATCCCCAGCGCCGTGAGGTCGAAGACCCCGTGCTGGTGGTCGAGAACCCGGATCACCATTTTTTCGCCGTGTATCGAGTTCGCCGTGGCCACCCGGAAATCCACCTCCCTGTCCCCGATCCGGGCGCGGAAACGCCCGTCCTGCGCCTTGCGCTTCTCGGCCACATCGATCTCGGCGAGGGTTTTCAGCGAAGTCATGAGCCGCCGCCCGTCCACGATGTCGTAGCTCATGCGCTCGCGCATCACCCCGTCGAGGCGGAACCGGATGCGGAAATCCTGCGCGGACGGCTCGATGTGCACGTCGCTGGCATGTTCGAGCAGCGCCTCCTCCAGCATCTCGCTGGCATGGTCGAGGCCGGAAACCAGATCGCCGTCCTTCTTGAAAACGACGGATTTCCGGTCCGTGTCGAGAAACTCGAAGCCCTTGCGTGTCTGCCCCTTCCTGGCCACGAAATCCGCAGGATCGGCATCCGGCAGAAACCAGGATGGCTTCGCGGGCTCCTCCGCCGTCGGCTCTTGCGCACCGGGAGGACCCGCCGTCCGCCTGCGTTGCAGCAGGGCGCTCACCCGGACGGAGACCGCATAAGCCAGAGCCCCGATGCCAGGCAGGAGCAACGCGGCGAGCGACCAAAAGCGGGGGTCGCTCCGCCGCTCGTAAAGGTCCTTCTCCACCCACTGCAGGCAGCGCATCCACACACCGCCAAAAAGCAGAAGGCCGAGCAGGACGAGTTCGAAATTCCATGCGTGCTCGCCGGGAGACGAGAGGACCATCTTCACGGGCGGCTCGACGTTCTCGCCGGGAGCCGGGGAAGGCGATGCGGATGGAGCGGACGACGTTTCCGGCGGCCGGACGCTGGCGGCGGCATTTTCAGGGGTGGCATCCCGCGGAGGAGGCGCGACAGCCTCTCCGGTTCGCGTCACGGGGGCTGCCGCCGCAGGGAAAACCGTCGCGGCGGGTGGTTGCGAGGCCGCAGGCAGCGGTGCCACGGGGCGACCGTCGATCGTCCGGATCGCGGATCGCGGAAAATAAATCATCCCCTCCGGCATCATGAGCACGATCTGGGATTCCGTCTCGCGGACCACCGTCACGTCACGGGAAAGCTTCCCGTCCTGAAAGACCACCTCCACTGCGGAAAGCGGGTTTGCGCCGACAAAAATCAGCGCGAGAGAAAGCCGCGACAACCACTCTCTTTTCAACCGTTGCCAGGCAGGATGCACGGGGGGACATTTAGGGGCAGGCCCAAGTGACGGTCAATCTCGAAAAGAGCAACCCGCTTTCACCATGACCGCAGTCAACGAATCGCCAGGACAATGGTCTCCGGCCTCAGGGATTGACCGTCCACGCGGACGGTCCTGCCACCCTCTTCGCCCGGACAAGACACCCTCGCCAAACATAGACAAGGATGGCAACTGGCACCCATGCGATGAGCGGCCACCAGATCGAGAGAGGGGGCTGAGGGGCTGCCACGCTCAGAGGGATGGCTGCGGAAAAAGCGGACGGCCCGCGCGCCACCCGGATATCCAGCTCCCAGCGACCGGGCCCGGTGAGCGGGAGGTAGGCCCCGCTCAGAAGTTTGTTTCTGGAATGAGTGGAGGTGGCGAGGACGCGGGTGCCGGGAGCCACTGTCGAACACCATGCGGGCAACCGGACGGGATCGGGCGAAGGGGGGTCCAGCTTCCGGACCGAGCACTCGATGCGGGCATCGGTCACGGGTCGGTTGGACGGGATCTCCTGCACGAGAAAGGTGACATCAAGCGGGCCGGCGCGAACCGGGACCGGGGCGGCAAATGCGGTGACGCGCAACCCGTCCCGTTCGATCTGACCGACCGTGACTCCCCCGTCCGCGCGCAGGAGGGAAGAGGCCGCCGGGAACAGCGCGATCACCAAAAGCCTTCTCATGGCGGAGTGACGGCCAGCGGCATGTCGATCGGCTGAAAAATCAGCCAGATGCCGACGGCGTAAAGCGCTGCGGCAACCACCGCCCAAGGCAGGAAAACCGGCATCGCCCGCCGGGTCAGCGCAAGGGATTTCCGCCAAAGGATCCAGAGCGAGCAGAGCAGCCCGGCACCCAGGAACAGGATTTGCAGGCCGGGGAGGCCCTCGAAGACCGGGACGGAAACATCCCAGGCCGGCACTGCGGAATGGAAGCCGATGTCCCGCGCGATCCTCACGAGGATCGGCCAGGGAGTCAGGGCACCCGAAAAAATGTGGAAGGAAATGTGCGCGGCCCACATTGCGAATCCGAGAGGGACAAGCGCGGCCGCGAAACCGTTGGCGATGCTCGATGGCTTTTGCCCGGTCGTGGCGGACGAGATCCACCCGCAGACCCGCGCGAGCGCGATGGGCAGGACCACGACGGCAAAAACGAAGACCGCGAACCACGCCGCCCCGGAGACCTGCGGGCCGGCCATCCGGCGGAGAGCATCCTCCATCTCCCGCACGGGAACCAACATGGCGGCGACGTTGGCGAAGGCCGCGAAGACAAACACGAGCACGAGCGCGGCCAGATCCGGGCGGCGCGCAAACCGGCCGGCCGACGACCGGCGGGGGTCGGCGATGAGACCGCTTCCCGGCGTGACGGCCAGTATCCCGACGTTGTCGCGCGGGCACGCCTTCACGCAGTCGAGGCAGAACGTGCAGTCCATGTTCCCGGATTTTCGCGGCTGGAACAGCAGGAGCTCGCAACCTCGCTGCACGTCGTTGCCCTTGATGCAATCGCGGGTCCTGCAGCCCGAGCACACGTCCGCCTCCCGGACCCGCACCTCCATCGGGGACACAAGCGACGCGACAAAATTGAACTGCCCGATCGGGCAGACGTATTTGCAGTAGCTCGCGTTCTTGAAAACCCCGTCCACCAGCACCGCGCCCGAAAAATAAAAAACGATGACCCAGGCCGTCCACCACGGGCTGTCCCACAGATCCAGGAACTCATACGCCCAGAAAAACCCGGCCAGCACGACGACCGCAAACCATTTCGACCGCAGCGCCCGCGGCCATTCGCGGGTGCCCGGAAAAATTTTCCTGCCCAGGTCGCGGGCAAACGTGAACGGGCAGGCCATGCAGAACAGGTTCCCCACGGACAGCAGGACAATGGCGCTGATCCCGCTCCAGTGCAGCCAGGGCAGAACGCCGGCCAGGTTCACAGCGCCCACCTGCGGCCCGAAGAGGCCGTCCAGGACCACCAGCGCCGCGAGGGCGAACATCGCGGATTGAAGGGCGGGCCGGAAAAATTTCCATCGCATCACGCCCCCGATCACCGGCACCCGCAGCAAATCGAATTTTCCCGCGCGACGCGCCCGCCGGACCGCCGGCTTTTCCTGGATCGTCAAGCGGTGGCGGCGGGGGGAAAGATAGCGGATGGAGATGATCCCCACGGGAATGAGAAACACCATCGAGCCGGGCACCCACATGACCGCCCCGGCGGCGGCCTGGTCATCAAGCGCGGACAGCCCGGAAATCCGCGGCGCGGCCGCATACGCCGGATACAGGACTTCCCCGTAAAACGAAAGAAACCCGGCCAGCACGGTGTTTTGCAAATCGGCGGCGAGGAGGTAGGGGATCATGACCCAGCGCGGAAGCGCGGGGCGGGACGGCCAGGGCTGGACCACCGGCCACCAGAACAGGATCGCCGTGACGAGGAAGCAAAGGTGCTCGACCTGGTGCCACCCGGGTGACCTCAGCGCGAGTTCGTAGAGCGCCGGGGCGTGCCAGAAGAGGTTGGAGAAAATGAACAGCGGCCCGGCGAACAGCGGGTGGACGAGAAACCTCCCGAAACGGTGGAGCGACGGGGAATTCAGAAACGGGGCCAGGCCGTCCCGCGTAAAGCCGCGCGGCAAACCGGACAGAAGCGGCAGCATCGGCCAGCCGAGCAACAGCAGCGGCGGGGCCACCATCGTCAGCAACAAATGCTGCACCATGTGCACGACAAGCAACCACCCGGCAAAGGCATCGAGCGGCGAGGCCAGCGCGACAAAAACCGCCGCGAGCCCGCCGAGGAACGACACCAGCCGCTCGACCGGAAAACGCCACGGAACCTGCCCGTGCAGGCCCCTCCAGCCGAGAAAATATACGAGCGCTGCCGCAGAAAGCCCCAGGGCCGGAACCGGCTCGAACGCCCACGAATAGAGCACCGACTCGGCGGGAAGGTTCGTCATGCCAAACACACGGCGGGATGGGGGGGAAGAGTCGGGCACCCCGGCGATGTGCCCCTACCACACCACCGGTAGGGACGGAGCGCCGAGCCGTCCGTCGATTCCGCCCGTTTCGATGTCAAAATGGTGTCACCTCGACGCGGCGGGCGATTTGGCCTTCTCGCCATCCCGATACCAGAGGATGCCGTGGCGGCGCAGGTTGGCGACGAGCGCCCGCAGGTTTTCCGCCGTCTCGCGGTTCGCGATCAGGGTTCCCAGCGCCCCCTGCCCCTGCCGGACTTCGCGCACGAGGCTGCGGATGTCCGCCAGCGCCTGCTGAAGCTCGTCGGCCGCCTTCTTCGCGGAATCCATCGTGCCCTGGCCGCTCTGGATCGCGGTGCCCGCCTGCGCGACCACTTTGTCCGCCTTCGCGGATGCGGCGGCGAGGGAGGTGCTGGTCGTCCGGAGATTTTTCAGGGTCTCCCGCAGCGAGGTGATGCCTTCCTCGTTCAGGATCCCGTCATCGAGTTTTTTTACCACCGAGTTGACGTTGGCGACGGTCGCGCGGAGTTCGGCGACCAGCGCGCCGGCATCTTCGGCCATCCCCCCCAGCCCGCCGCCATCGTTCACCCCCTGGATCGTGCTGCCGGGCGCGATCGCCGGGGAGTGCTTGGCGTTTTCCTTCAGGTTGATCACCACGTATTTGTCCCCGAGGAGACCCGAGCTGCCGATGGCAAACTCGCTCGCCGCCGGAACCTTCACGCCGTCGAAGATCCGCAGATCCACGTAAACGCCGTCCATGTCGGGCAGGATCACCGGGTTGTCGATCACCCGCCCGATCTTGGCTCCGGCCAGCAACACCTCGGCCCCCCGCAAGAGCCCGCTGGCATTCGGGAACTCCACGCGGAGGTTGTAGTAGTTCCGGACACCCTCGCCCAGGCGCCCGAAATAAACGACCATCATCCCGATCGTGATCAGTCCGATCAAAAGGAATATCCCCACTTTTGTTTGCGTCACGCGGTCTTCGCTGCTCATGTCTCGGGTTCTCAATAAACGGTTTCGCCCGAGCGTCCATCCACAAAATCCCGCACGACCGGATCCCGCGTCTCCCGGAGATCGGCGGGCGTGCCCAGAAAACGGATCCGCCCGTCGTCGAGGAGGGCGACCCGGTCGGCGATGTGGTTGCAGCTCACGAGATCGTGGGTGACCACGAGGGAGGTCACGCTCAACCGCCGCTGGAGGTGCCGGATGAGGCGGTTGATGCTGTCGGAAACAATCGGGTCCAGCCCCGCGGTCGGCTCGTCGTAAAGGATGACATCCGGCGGGGAAATGATCGCGCGGGCGAGGGCCACGCGTTTGCGCATCCCGCCGCTCAGGTTCACCGGCATTTTCCGGTCGTGCCCGCCCATGTTCACCATCGCGAGGGCCTGCGCGACCTTCTCGCGCACTGCGGACGTTTGCTTTTCCCCGCGCTCCCTCAGGGGAAAGGCCACGTTGTCGAAAACATTCATCGAGTCGAACAGCGCCCCGTCCTGGAAGAGCATCCCGATCTTGCGCCTCACGGGCTCGAGGTCCCGCTCCTTGAGGGCCGTGATTTCCTGCCCCTCGAAAACAATGCTGCCCGAGACCGGGCGCATGAGGCCGATCAGATGCCGCAGGAACACGCTTTTGCCGCCGCCGCTCTTGCCGAGCAGGACCAGTGTCTCGCCCGGGAAAAGATCGAGCGTGAGCCCGCGCAGGATCTCCTGCGATCCGATCCTCTGGACCAGGTCCCGCACATGGATGAGCGGTTCGGTCATCGCTGTCCGGCCGGGAAGAGGATGTTGAGCGCCATCGTCAGGAAAAAATTGGCGATCAGGATCGCGAGGGAGGACGTGACGACCGTGGCGGTCGTCGCCCGCCCGACTCCCACCGCCCCGTCCTTTGCGCAAAGACCCTCACGGCAGCTGATGAAGACGATCAGCCCGCCGAACACGAACCCCTTGATCAGCGACATCATGATGTCGCTGCCCTCGGTGAATTTCTGCACGTTCGCGAAAAAATAAACGCCGTTGATGGCGAGCACGTGGACCCCGACATAATAGCTCGCCAGAACCCCGAGCCCGACGCATTCGACCACGAGCAATGGCATCGAGACGAACATTGCCAGCGCGCGCGGGACGACCAGGTAATCGACGGGGTTCACCGCCAGCGCGCGCAGGGCATCGATCTGCTGGGTCACTTTCATCGTCCCGATTTCCGCAGTCATCGCCGCTCCCACCCGCCCGGCGACCATCAGCCCGGTCAGTGCCGGCCCCAGCTCCCGGAACATCGAAAGCGCGACCACCGGCCCCACGGCCGTCTCCATGTTCAGGCTCGCAAATTGAAAATACGCCTGCGCGGTGAACACGGCCCCCGTGAAGGCCCCGGTCACCACGACCACGAGCTGCGAACCGAATCCGACCTCGGCGATCTGCCTCAACGTCAGCCACACGCGCACCCTTCCCCGCGCGATGGAACATGCCGTCTCCCACGCCAGCATCGCCAGCCCGCCCAAGCTGCCGAGCAGCGGTTCCAACAGCCCGCTGAAAACCGAAGGCAACCGCATCGGAAACGACAGCCGGAGCAGCTGGTGGCGGCCGGGACTCAAGCGATCCGTTCGGTTTTCTTTTTGGAGCTCACCTCGGGCGGCAGCTGCCCCACGAATTTCGCCTCGAGCCCCAGCTTCCGGAAAAACGACTCGATGTCGTGCTGCGCGGGCACCGCCCCGCCGAATTCCAAATAGATGATGTCGTGGTTCGTGTCCACCTTGTAGCGGAGCCCCGGAAGCACGTCGAGCTCGAGTGCCAGGCCCATCATTTTATCCGGATGGCGGACTCCGGCCGCGTAGACCTCCAATTCAATCATGCCCGCCAGTTTCCTCCTCCCGCCGCCCGAATTCAAGGCCCAATTTTCGCACGGCTTTCGACATCGATGCGGTGTCTTCGAGGAAGTTTATGTCTGAGGCTTGATCAGTCCGGATAGATTCTCGCCACCCTGCCCTTGATGCCGGTGAGGATGTCCCAGGGGATCGTGTCCGCCTGGGCGGCGAGGTCTTCGGCGGTGATGGTTTCGCAGCCCTGGTTGCCGAGGATGACGACCTCCTCGCCTGGGCTGATGTCCCCGGCCCCGGTGATGTCCACGACGATTTGGTCCATGGTCACCCTGCCGAGCAGCGGGCAGCGGATTCCGCGGATCAACACGCGGGCGCCTTTCCCCGAGACCTGCCGGGGAAACCCATCCGCGTAACCGACGGCGAGGACCGCCGTGCGGGTCGGGCGGGATGCGATGAACGTCCGCCCGTAGCAGACGCCGGCTCCCGGCGGCAGATCCTTCACCAGCGTCACGCGGGTTTTCCAGGCGAGGGCGGCGCGGAAATGGTGGCGAAACTCCGGGAGCGGCGAAATCCCGTAGAGGACCAGCCCCGCCCTCACGATGTCTTCCGCATGGCCCGGAAACTTCAGGATGCCCGCGCTGTTCAACGAATGGATTTTGGCCCCGGGAACCAGTCGGCGGAACTCCCCGGCCATCCGGGAAAAGGCTTCGAGCTGGCTGCGGGTGAACGGTTCGTCCTCATCCGAGCAGGGCAGGTGGGTCGAGATGCTGTGGATATGGACCCGGCCCGCGAGGCGGGCGATTTCGCTCGCCGCAGATCCCCCCCCGAACCCGACCCGGCCCATGCCGGTATCCACCTTGAAATTGACCTTCGCATCGCCCAGGGCGGCGCAGCTCTCCGCCTCTTCCGCGCTGGAAACCGTCACGATGAGGCCCGTGGCGACCGCCTCCTCCCGCTCGGACGGGAGGCAGGGGCTCAGCAGGATGACCTGCCGTCCGGTCCCTGCGGCAAGAACCGCCCGCGCCTCGGAGAGGTTTGCCACCCCGAAGACCGCCACATCGTGCGCCAGGACTTTGGCGACCCGCGCGGCACCGTGCCCGTAGGCGTCGGCTTTGATCACGGCGAGGATTTCCGGCCTGGGGCCGATGGTTTTTCGGACGAGAGCCAGATTGTGGCGGAGAGCGGAGGGGTCGACCTCGACCCAGGAGCGCAGGACGGGAGAGACGGAAAACGAAGGCATGTCGGGAATTCCGCTTCATTTTGCACGGATACCCGCTAACATCCAATCTCCATTCTCTCCGATTATGAACACCGTCCACCTCATCGCCAACGGCGACCTCCGCACCCCCGCCAACCAAAAATGCGAGCCGGCGCAGGCCGCGATGGAGCGGCAGATCGCGGCGGCCTTGGAAAAAGAAGGGTGGGCGGTCAAGCGGGCGCACGCATTCGATCCGGCGAAGGGGCACGGCTTCATCGACAGCCAGAAGTATGGCATGCGGGTCTTCCGCGACATTCCGTCCGACGCTCCGCTCATCGTCGCCGAGGCGGTCTGGCAATACAGCCACCACGTTTTGCACGGCCTGATCTCGCATGAAGGCCCGATCCTCACACTCGCGAACTGGAGCGGCACCTGGCCGGGGCTCGTTGGCATGCTCAACCTGAACGGCTCGCTCGCGAAAGCCGGGGTGAAATACAGCACGCTCTGGAGCGAGGATTTCACCGACGAGTATTTCCTCGCCGGCCTGCGACGGTGGCTCAGGAAGGGAAAGGTGAAGCATGACGAGTCCCACGTGATGCCGTTCAAGAAGGCCGACGTGCCGGAAAGCTCCGCGACCATCGGCAAAAAATTTGCGCGCAAACTCCGCCGTGAAAAGGCCATCATGGGAGTCTTCGACGAGGGCTGCATGGGCATGTATAACGCGATCATTCCCGACGAGCTCCTCCACGGGACCGGCGTCTACAAGGAACGGCTCAGCCAGTCCTCGCTTTACGCGAAAATGCTGGCTGTGCGGGACGACGAGGCCTGGGCGGTCTTCAACTGGTATAAGGGCAGGGGGGTCCGGTTCTGCCTCGGCGGCAGCGAGGAAAACGACCTCACCGAGCACCAGGTCCTCCAGCAGTGCAAAATGTATGTCGCCGCAGTCCGGATCGCCGACGAATTCGGCTGCGCGACCATCGGCATCCAATACCAGCAGGGGCTCAAAGACCTCGCCCCCGCCTCCGACCTCGTCGAGGGCACGCTGAACAACACGGACCGCCCGCCGGTGTATTCCGAGGATGGGCGCGAGCTTTTCGCGGGCGAGGCAATCCCGCACTTCAACGAAGTGGACGAGTGCGCCGGCCTCGACGGCCTCATCACCAGCCGACTCTGGCGCGAGCTGGGGTATCCCCCGGAAAACACCCTGCACGACCTGCGTTGGGGACGCCAATACACGGATGACAAGCTGGACGCCTACGTGTGGGTCTTTCTCATCAGCGGTGCCGCGCCGCCGGAGCATTTCATTGGGGGATGGGCCGGGGCCTCGAGCGAACGCCAGCCCCCGATGTATTTCCGCCTCGGCGGCGGGACGCTCAAAGGGATCAGCAAGCCCGGCTGGGTCGTTTGGAGCCGCGTCTTCGTCGCCGGGGGCGAACTGAAATTCGACACCGGCCTCGCCGAAGTCGTCGAACTCCCGCAGGCGGAGACCGAAGACCGCTGGAACCTGACCACCCCCCAATGGCCGATCATGCACGCCGTCCTCCAGGGAGTGACCCGCGACCAGATGATGGCCCGCCACAAAAGCAACCACATCCAGGTCGCCTACGCCCCGACCAAAGCCGGTGCCCGCCGCGCGCTTTACGCGAAGGCCGCCGCCATGAACGAGCTCGGCCTCAAGGTCGCGATCTGCGGGAAGGTGTAGGTTCCGGAGAAGGCCAGCGGCGGAGGCGCGGTTGACGCGGTGGGCCGGGAGGATGTATTTCAAGGGAATGTCCGAAAACGCGCAACGTCCGCCGTGGGTTCCCGAAGCGGGGGGCGGGGAGTTTGCGACGTCCGTGATGCCGGGCATCGCCCATCCGCAGCGAACCGCGCCGCCTGTTTTTCGCGCCCGCCGTTCTCCCGGAGCCGACGAATTGGTCGGGGGCATTTTTGCCGGGGAGCGCGCGCTCGTTTCCCGCGCGATCACGCTGGTCGAGAGCAACGCCCCGGCCCACCGCCCGCTGGCGAGGGAAATCCTCCGCCGGATCGGCGAGCGTCCGGGATTCGCCCACCGGGTCGGGATTTCTGGGGTTCCCGGTGCGGGGAAAAGCACATTCATCGAGGCGCTGGGGAACCATCTATGCGATGCCGGGCGCAAGATCGCGGTGCTCGCCGTGGATCCCAGCAGCTCGCTCACCCGCGGCAGCATCCTCGGGGACAAAACCCGCATGGAGACGCTCTCGCGCCGCGAGGGATGTTTCATCCGCCCTTCCCCTTCGGGCGGCGCGCTCGGCGGAGTGACTCGGAAGACGCGCGAAACCATCGCGGTCTGCGAGGCGGCGGGATTCGACGTCGTGCTCATCGAAACCGTGGGCGTCGGGCAGAGCGAAATCGCCGTGCGCGCGATGGTCGATTGCTTCCTTCTCGTCCTGATCGCCGGAGCCGGGGACGAGCTCCAGGGCATGAAGAAAGGGATTTTTGAAATCGCGGACATCCTGCTCGTGAACAAGGCGGACGGCGAAAACAAGCTTCGCGCCGGGGCGACGCGCCTCGAGTTCGAGCGGGTCATGCAATTCCTGAGCCCCGCCACCGAAGGCTGGAAGCCGCCGGTTCTGGCGGTCTCCTCGGTCACCCGCGAGGGGGTCGCGGAAGTCTGGCGGGCGACGGAAAAATATTTCGCGCACGTGGAAGCCGACGGGGATTTCGATCTGCGTCGGCGCGAGCAGGCGATCGCGTGGTGGCAATCGCTCGTCGAACAGGAATTGCGCGTCCGCTTTTTGAGTGATCCGCACGTGGCAGCCCTCTCCTCCCGGCTCGAGCAGGAAATCCTCTCCGGCCAGCTTGCCCCCTCGCTGGCGGCCGAGGAGCTGCTCGGCGGAGCCGGTCTCCCTTTATGACAAAATACGCCACAATCACCGCCGTCAGCTGTCTCGCGCTGGGGGCCATCGGAGGGTTTGCGGCCGGACGGATCACCGCTCCGGCAGTGCCCGGCCCGGCCGCCACAACCTCTGAAAACCCGGTCGTTTCCACGGCGGCTGGCCCGCTCTCGCCGGAGCTCGCGGCCGAGACCTCGCAAACTTTGACCCCCTCCCACGCCGGCTCACCCAAGCCGATCACCGCCGCCGAATTGCAGGGCATCCTCGCCAGCATGGAAACGACCGGCTCCCGCGGGATGGGCGACCTTCGCAAAATGGCGGACCTCCAGGACCGCTTGAAGGTCTCCGACATCGCCTCGATCGCCTCCTCCCTCTGCGCATCCCCGGTCCCCCCGAACCAAATATCGGGATTTTACCTCGTGCTGTCCACCTACGCGGAAAAAGATCCCCAGGCCGCATGGAATCTCGCCTTGGCGACCAAGGGCCCCCAGCGCCAGAGCGCCCTCTCGGCCATCATCTCCGCCATCGCATCCAAGGATTCCGCCCTCGCCCTCGCGATGGCCGACGGCATCGGAGACGCCCAGCTCAAACGCCAGCTCCGTTCGACGGCGATCATGAACATCGCCCAGAAGGACCCGCAAAAAGCGCTCGGCCTGGCCTTGGGCGGCAAGGGGGGCGACGAGGGGGATTACTCGGTTTCCATGATCTTTCACAATTGGGCGCGGAGGGATGTCGAGGGGGCCAAGGCAGCCATCGGCCGCCTCTCCGGCCGCCAGGCCGACCAGGCCCGGCAGGCCCTCTTCTCGGCTCTCGCCCAGCAGGACCCGAAGTCGGCCTGGGCGTATGCCCTCACGATGCCCCCCGCAGGCGAAACGTATCAGGACGCGCGCGTCCAAGTGATCCAACAATGGGCACAGACCGACCCGCAGGCGGCGATGAAAGCGGCGCTCTCGATATCCGATTCCATGCTGAAGGGCCCGGCGATGAACTCCGCGATCAACTCCTGGGCGCGGAGCGATTTCAACGCCGCCCTGAAATACGTGGTCTCGCTGGAGGATTCGACCATGCGCGCCGACCTGCTCCAGAATCTCAGCGGCAGCTCCCAGGGCAACCGCAAGGAGATCCTGAACGCGGTGCTCGACCACATGCCCCCCGGCGACAATTTCCGGAACGCGGTCTCGAACCTTTTTTCCCAATGGGCGCGCGAGAATCCCAGGGAGGCCGCCGCCGCCATTTCGCAGTTGCCGGCCGGCAGCGTTTTCTCGGGCGCCGCCAGCAACATCGCCTCCCAATGGGTGCGCTCGGCCGCCAACAAACAGGAAATTTTCGACTGGGTGCGGACACTTCCCGAGGGGGACGCCAGGAACAACAGCCTGAACTCCGTCTTCGGCGAATGGAGCCGCTCCGACCCGCAGGCGGCCCTCAGGGCACTGGGCTCCCTCGCCCCGGCGGAAAAAAACGCCGCAGCCAGAGCCCTGGCTTCCGGCTGGAGCCGGAAGTCGCCGGAAGCCGCTCTCCAGTGGGCCGCGACGATGACGGACGCGAACGAGCGCCGCTCGATCGTGCAGACCGCCGTCTCGCAGTGGGCAAGCATGGCACCGGATTCCGCCGCCCGCTATGTCGAGCGCCTTCCCGAAGCGGAACGCTCGGCACCGATGCAGGCGGTCGTCAACAGCTGGGCCTCCAAGGACACCGAAGCCGCCGCCGCCTGGCTGGACCGGCAACCGCCGGGTGCCGCGAAGGATTCCGCGCTGGGCCCGCTGGCCAGGAGGATCGCCCAGGAAGACCCTGAGGCCGCCCTCACGTGGATCGCCGGGATCTCGGACGCAAATCAGCGCCTCCAACAAACCGAGAGCATCGCGAGGGACTGGGTCCGGCAAAACCCCGCCGCCGCGCGACAGTGGATTTCTTCCTCCAAGCTCCCCGAAGACACCAGGAACAAACTCCTGAAATGACCGTCGGCTCGCCCGCCCGGCCTCGCGTGTCGTCCGCCAAGCAGATGACATGTCACCCCTCATCGTGCGACAAGGCTTGTTGAAGAGGCCCTTGTGCCAAGGGCCTGCAGACTCAGAGATCCTGATGTGCGGGGAAGGCGGCTGAGACGATATTGGGTGGGGCGTGGGCTTTTTCGGGAACGAAGAAAGATTCTCGCCATGAGAAGGCGAAGATCATTAACGTGGAAGCGTATGAAAGACATCTTCGTTGGCACCGACAGCGGGGCCACCACCTGCAAGACCGGCGGCGTCTATGCCGACGGAAAACCCGTTTCCTCCCACCTCGCCCAAAGTTCGACAAACAGCGAGCTCGGAACCTCTGTCGTCATCGACGGCTGGGTCGCGGGCGTGGAGAAATTTCTCGGGGAGAACAAGCTGGTCTGGGACCAGGTCCGCGGTGTCGGGCTGGCGCTCCCCGGCCCCTACCAGGCTTACGGGGTTCTGGACCGCACGCCCAACCTGCCCCCTTCGTTCGCGGGCTGGGAATTTCACGCCGACTATTCGAGGGCTCTCGAAAAGCATGCGGGGCGGCGCATTCCTCTGGTCGTGGGAAATGACGGCAATTACGGGGGCGTTGCGGAGGCCGCCCAGGTCCGCGGCGACAAAAAAGCCGGCGTGATCATGCTGGCACCGGGTTCCGGGCTGGGGGCCGCCTACATCGACCCGAACGGGTTCCCGCTCGAAGGGGACGCCTTCTGCGGGATGGAAGCCGGGCACATGCCCGCACCGCTCCACCTGCTCGGCCTTCCGGCGTTCACCTGCGGGTGCGGGCGCGACTGGGGGTGCTTCGAGGCCTACACCTCGATTTCCGGCCTGCCGCAATTCCTGGACCACCTCCTTCCGAAATATCCCGAGCACGAGCTCGCGAAACCCGGCCTCCCGCCGAAACAAAAGGCGCTGACGCTTCGCGGGCTCGCCCAGAAAGGCGATCCGCTCGCGCTCGAAATTTTTGACATCCAGGCCAAGGCGCTCGGCCTCCATGTCGCGAACCTCTCGATCGCGCTCGACGCAACGTATGTCGTGATTGGCGGCGGGTTGATCGACCCGCACTCCACCACCGGGGAATTCCGCGCGCGTTACCTCGGGGGAATCCGCGCCGCAGCCGAGCCGTGGCTGTATCCGCTTCAACGCCAGAAGATCCAAATCGTTCCGGCGAGTCTGGGCGAATTGTCGCAGGCGATCGGGGCCGCCCTTGTGGCTCTCTACACCTCGCGCAATTGAGCGGGAGCGCGGTCCCGGGCTAAGGATCTGTAAAGAAATAAAGGTATCCAGTTCCTAAGGCGCGACCTCGCAGGATTTCATCTCCTCGAATGTCGCGAATTCCAGCGAGGATGCATGTGTTGCCTCCAGGACGACTCCGGGAGCCATCCCCGCGTCGAAAGCTTCCTTCCACCTTGGCGCGCAAAGGCACCAGCGGTCGCCGGGAAGAAGCCCCGGAAACTGGTATTCCGGCCGGGGCGTTGTGAGGTCGTTCCCCCGCGCCATCGAATACGCGAGGAATTGCTCGGTCACCTCCACGCAAACCGTGTGCACGCCATCGTCCCCGTGCCCGGTGTGACAATACCCGTCGCGATAGAATCCGGTCTTCGGCTCGAAGCAGCAAGGCTCCAGCTCCCCTCCCAATACGTTTCTGGCCATGCAGAATCTATGAACGATTTTCCAATACTTGCAAGCGGCGCAGGGGGGGCCTGATCCGCGCGTAACGCCAACGATGGGAGGGCGAACCTCCGTGTGAGCCCATTTATTACGGCTCAGACGGAGCTTCGCCCTCCCTCGCGTTATCGACATGTCGTCGAACCGCTCCCCTCTC